>Ga0074198_1001639_pt1 | contig 14014 bp, 14 predicted proteins | sample EPASupsiteSAE323_FD_64527 | JGI IMG/M metagenome (GOLD analysis project Ga0074198, IMG submission 64527) | Bioremediated contaminated groundwater from EPA Superfund site, New Mexico - Sample SAE3-23 | ecosystem: Environmental > Aquatic > Deep subsurface > Groundwater > Contaminated ...
CAGAAATTGACAGATGGAGAACCATTGAGTGGAAGAAGCAGAGCAGAAAATGAGTTTGAGACAGTGGATTATGAGGATTTCTTGGCATGAGAACATTGGCAATAGATATTGAAACCTTCAGCAGTGTTGATTTGGGAAAGGCAGGGGTATATTCCTATACCTCTGCACCAGACTTTGAAATACTTTTATTTGCATATGCATTTGATGATGAGGATATTAAGGTTATTGATATTGCCAGCGGTGAAAGTATTTCTAAAGAAATTGCAGATGCCTTATCAGATGAAAATATTACGAAGGTTGCATTTAATGCTAATTTCGAGAGAACTTGCCTTTCTAAATACATAAACGAAAAACTCTCATCTGATTCATGGCAATGTACAGCAGTTCAGTCAGCCATGCTTGGACTTCCGTTATCACTTGAAGGAGTGGGGCAAGTTTTAGGACTTGAACAACAAAAAATGAAGGAAGGTAAAGAGTTGATTCGCTATTTCTCTGTTCCTTGCAAACCAACAATAAGCAATGGTGGAAGAACTCGCAATTTGCCAAATGATAATCCAGAAAAATGGGCGTTGTTTAAACAATATTGTATGAGAGATGTTGAAGTTGAACGTTCTATAAGAGCTAAAATTGCAAAGTTCCCAATAAGTCAAAATGAACAGCAACTATATATTTTAGATCAGCAAATCAATGACAGAGGTGTACGAGTTGACATTGAACTTGTAAACAAGGCTATTGAATGCGACCGACTTCAAAAAGAACAGAGCTTTTCAAAAGCACAGAATTTAACAGGTCTAGAAAATCCAAATAGTGTTTTACAGCTTAAAGGATGGCTTTTAGATAATGGAGTAGAGATAGAAAGCTTATCCAAAAAAGCGGTGGTAGAACTTGCAAAGGAATCTGATGGAGAGGTTGAAATGCTTCTAAATTTAAGGTTGCAGCTTGCTAAAACTTCAATTAAAAAATATGAAGCAATAGAAAGAGCAGTGTGTCCTGATGGTAGAGTTCGCGGATTACTCCAATTTTATGGAGCAAATAGAACCGGCAGATGGGCAGGAAGACTTGTACAGGTACACAACCTTCCACAAAATCATTTAAAAGACTTATCCACTGCGAGAAATCTTTTAAAAGCCAGGAGATTTAATGACCTGGAGATGCTGTTTGAAAGTGTGCCAAATGTACTCTCGGAGTTAATAAGAACTGCTTTTATACCTGTTAAAGGAAATAGATTTATTATTGCTGACTATTCAGCTATTGAAGCTCGTGTGATAGCTTGGCTTGCAGGTGAAAAGTGGCGTATGGAGGTTTTTGCTACTCACGGAAAGATATATGAAGCATCTGCTTCACAGATGTTTAGAGTGCCAATAGAAGAAATAACAAAGGGATCTATATTAAGGCAAAAAGGCAAAATTGCTGAATTGGCACTTGGTTATGGTGGCAGTATTGGAGCATTAATGGCTATGGGGGCCTTAGAGATGGGTTTAACTGAGGAGGAACTGCAACCTTTGGTTAGTTCATGGCGAGGAGCCAATCCAAATATAACTAAGTTTTGGTGGGATGTTGATAGAGCGGCATTTAAAGCAATTTGTGAGAAGAGACATCAAATTGTAGGCAGAATTGGATTTGATTACACAAGTGGCATTCTTTTCATTACTTTGCCTTCAGGCCGGAAACTGTCATACATAAAACCAAGAATTGAGATTAATAGATTCGGACGGGAAGGTATTACCTATGAAGGCATTAGTGAAAGCAAGAAATGGGATAGGATTGATACCTATGGTCCAAAACTTGTAGAAAACATCGTACAAGCAACTGCGCGAGACCTTTTAGCTGAAGCAATGCTAAATATAAATAATGCAGGCTACAACATTGTAATGCATATTCATGATGAGGTTGTTATTGAAGCACCTAACAATGAAGGCTCATTAGAAGAAGTTTGCAACATAATGGCAATACCTCCTGAATGGGCAGAAGGATTGCTAATTAGAGCAGACGGTTTTGAAACAGAATACTACAGAAAGGACTGATACAATGCTTTTAAATATAGCAACCGGGAATAGCCGGACAGATAAGATATGGAAGAACAGAGAAATGTCATGGAATGACTTTCTTGAAAAAGTCGGAACAACCTTCCGTACCAGTGAAACTGTAGATGAATATAAAAAGTTATCAAAGGCAAGGCAGGATGATATTAAGGATGTAGGCGGTTTTGTTGGTGGAAAGCTAAAAGAAGGTAAGCGTAAGAGTGGATTTGTAGAATATCGCTCTATATTGACACTTGATATGGACTATGCAGAACCTGGAGTTTGGGAGCAGATAACGTTGTTTTTTGATTTTGTTTGCTGCATATACTCCACACATAAACATACTGCTGAAAAGCCGAGACTTAGATTGATTATTCCATTATCAAGGAATGTAAGTGCTGATGAATATTCGGCAATCGCAAGAAAAGTTGCTGAGGATGTAGGCATTGAGCAGTTTGATGATACTACCTATGAACCAACAAGGCTAATGTATTGGCCGAGTACTTCTTCGGATGGTGTGTTTCTTTTTGAAAAGCAAGATGGCCATTTTCTTGATCCAGATCAGGTTCTTAATCGTTATAAAGATTGGAAAGACAGTTCCAAATGGCCTGTATCATCAAGACAAACATCAATTGTAAAAAGGAATATAACAAAACAAGCAGATCCCTTAAGTAAAGATGGAATTATCGGTGCTTTTTGCAGAACCTACACAATTCAAGAGACTATTGAAAAGTTTCTGCCGGAAGTATATAAGCCAAGTTTGATAAACGGCAGATATGATTATGTACCTGCTGACAGTACTGCAGGTGTGCTTATCTATGATGATAAATTTGCATATTCACATCATGCCACAGACCCTGCTTGCGGTAAACTCTGCAATGCTTTTGATTTAGTAAGGTTACATATGTACGGAGATCTTGACGGCAATTCAACTGAAGATATAGCGCCGTCAAAAATTCAATCATATAGAGAAATGCAAGAGTATTGTATTAATGATGAAAACGTAAAAAAGCAAATTTCTCAAGAACGAATGAAAAAAGTAGGTACTGAGTTTACTACAGTTGATGAGAACTGGCAGGAAAAACTGTCTATTAATAAAAACGGACAGATTAAAGATGATCTTCAAAATTTGGTTCTTATTATTAGTAATGATGAAAACCTAAAGGGTATAGCATACAACCAACATCGTGACGGGATAAGTGTGAAAGGCAGCTTGCCTTGGAAGCAAATTAAAAGCGGGTGGAACGATTCGGACATGTCCTCGCTAAAAGTTTACTTTGATAAAACTTATGGAGTATGGTCACCAGCAAAAATAAAAGAAGCGCTTATCGCAGTTGTTGCTCAAAGAGCATTCCATCCGATAAAAGAATATTTGGATGAATTGCCTGAGTGGGATGGTGTAGAACGAGTGGATACCTTGCTTATAGATTATTTAGGTGCAGATGATAATGAGTATTCAAAGGCGGTAATAAGAAAAACACTTCTTGCAGCAATTACAAGAATTTATAATCCAGGCACTAAGTTTGATACTGTCTTAATACTTAATGGACCACAAGGGATTGGGAAAAGCACACTTTTTTCAAAGCTAGGCAAGAGTTGGTTTTCTGACAGTTTAACAATAACAGATATGAGAGATAAAGCAGCTGCCGAGAAATTACAAGGTTACTGGATACTTGAATTAGGTGAGTTAGCCGGGATAAGGAAAACAGATGTAGAAACTGTGAAATCTTTTGTTACAAGAACTGATGATAAGTATCGTGCCAGCTACGGAGTTAATGTTGAAAGCCATCCAAGACAATGCGTGATTGTTGGAACTACGAATAGTGAAAGCGGCTTTTTAAGAGATATAACAGGCAATCGAAGATTTTGGCCGGTTAGGGTTAGTGGCAAGGGTATAAAAAAAGCATGGGAGTTAAAAGACATTGATCAGATATGGGCAGAAGCCTTGAAGATTTATAAAACTGGCGAAGAACTACTCCTAGAAGGTGATGCGGCTAGAATTGCGATTTCAGAACAGGCAGATGCTATGGAAACAGATGACCGTGAAGGCTTGGTACGTAATTACTTAGAAAAACTGTTGCCAGAAGATTGGCGAGATTTAGATTTGTATGAACGAAGGAACTTTTTAAATAACAAGGATTTTGGGAATCCACAGTCTGGAACGGTTCAACGTGAGCGTGTTTGTACAATGGAAATATGGTGCGAGTGCTTTGGAAAAGAAGCTTCTAGCATGAAAAAATCAGATGCATATGAGCTTAATTCAATTATGTCGAGAATTGAAGGTTGGAAAAAGTATGACGGAAATAAACATAGCAAGTTTAAATTCCCGATTTATGGTGTTCAAACTGGTTATGTAAAAATGGTTGATAAGTAAAGTTGCAATAAAAACTTGGAAACTTTTTTATGGTTATCGAAGGTAGCCAAGATTTTAATAGTCAACTTCATTGGCTACTTCCTTTAACAATAGAGTTTATAAGGGTTTGAAGTATTTAGGTTATCAAGTTTCAAGATTTCTTATATGAGTATAAAAAATAAGGAAAAAAAGAACAAACACACATATATAACATGCGTATGCGCGCGTATAGGATTTTTTAACTGCTTGACAACCTGATTAAAATGGAGGGTTTTAAACAATGAAGTACATACCTCATGAATATCAAAAATATGCACAACAATTTATTATACAAACTCCTGCGTGCGGTTGCTTTTACGAACCTGGACTTGGCAAGACTGCAATAACACTATCAGCAATAAATGAACTGCTGTTTGACTATTTTGATGTGTCAAAAGTATTAGTAATAGCACCTCTTCGAGTTGCAAGAGATACATGGAGTGCAGAATGTGAAAAATGGGAGCAATTGAGACATCTTAAAATTGCGAAAATCATAGGCTCAGAAAAAGAAAGAATAGCAGCATTAAATCAAAAGGCTGATATTCATGTTATTAATCGAGAAAATGTTGCATGGATTGTAGAACACTTTAAAGGAAGGCAGTTTCCATTTGATATGCTCGTAATTGATGAACTTTCAAGTTTTAAGTCGCCATCATCAGAAAGATTTAAGGCACTTAGGAGAATAAGACCACAGATTAAAAGAGTGGTTGGATTGACAGGAACTCCTGCACCTAACGGACTTTTGGACTTGTGGAGTCAAGTCTATTTATTAGACAGAGGTGAAAGACTTGGAAGAACTCTTGGAGTTTATCGTGATCAGTATTTCGTTCCGGACAAAAGAAGTCAATATGTGGTTTTCACTTACAAACCAAAAGAAAATGCTGAAGCTGAAATTTATAAAAAACTCTCAAGTATTTGTGTAAGTATGAAAGCTTGTGATTATCTTAAAATGCCAGATAGAGTTGATAATTTCATTGAAGTTTCACTTGAGGATAAGGAATTAAATTTATATAAGAAATTGGAACTAGAAATGCTGCTTCCGTTTGCAGACGGAGATATCATGGCAATAAATGCAGCCACTCTTGCTGGTAAGCTTTTGCAAATGGCAAATGGAGCTATCTATGATGAAAATAAGTCAGTGAAGTTAATTCATGACAAAAAGCTTGAAGCTTTGGAGGATTTAATTGAATCTGCAAACGGAAAACCGGTATTAGTGTTTTATGGTTACAGACATGATAGAGATAGAATTAAAGAAAAATTAGGTGATGATGTAAGAGAACTTTTGACCTCTAAAGATTTGGAGGATTGGAACAAAGGAAATATTAAAATTGCAATAACGCATCCTGCCTCAACAGGTCATGGACTAAACTTGCAGACTGGTGGCAGTACGATTATGTGGTTTGGTCTTACATGGAGTTTAGAACTATATGAACAGGCAAACGCAAGGTTGTGGAGACAAGGGCAAACCCAAACTGTTGTGATTCACCACATAGTTGCAAAAGGGACTATTGATGAGCAGGTAATAAATGCAATAAGGCTAAAATCGGGTGGTCAACAGGTCTTAATGGAAGCAATAAAGGCAAGGATTGGAGGGATATAGGCTGTGTCAGAAAAATTAATCGTAAATGCAATTATAAAATATTTAAAAGCCTTGGATAACTGTTTCTGTTTTAAAGAGCATGGCGGTATTTATGGCACAGCAGGTATTCCTGATATCATCTGTTGCTTAAAAGGAAGATTTATAGCATTTGAAGTTAAAACAGAAAGTGGCAGAGAAACAGAACTCCAAAAGGCCACAATTAAAAAGATTAATAAAGCCGGAGGGATTTCTGAAGTTGTAAGAAGTGTCGATGAGGTGAAGGAAATTTTACAGAAGATTGGAGGTTAAGCTCATGACCAAGAAAGAGTTATCACAGTTATATTATTTAAATAGAGAGATAGTACATATGCAGGCAAGATTAGCAGAATTAGAAGGCTTAGCCACATCTTCTACTCAACGAATTACAGGGATGCCATCTGGTAGTGGGATATCTGATATGGTTGGAAAATATGCGGCTGAGATTGCAGACCTTAAAGGATTATTGGATTTGAATCTTAAAAAGTGCTTTTATGAACTTAACAGACTTAACCGATATATTCAGGATATTGATGATGCTCAAATGAGAATGATATTAAGTTTGAGATACATTAATGGTCTAAATTGGGAACAGGTAGCGGCAAGCATTAGTTATTGCTTGTCAGGGGAAAGCGTCAGGAAAGCACATGATAGATTTTTAGGAAAAAAATAAAAGTTGTCCGTTTTGTCCGTTTTGTATGTGTTAAGATTGTATTATAGAAATTATATAATTCGAAGTGCCAAGGGAACTGAACTATCTCTTGGTACTTTTTGTTTGGAGAAAAGTATGAAAAAGAAACATAAATGTAAAGGCTGTGTTTGGGGTACTAAGATTGGAAACAAGGTTGTATGTATGTTTGCAAAGTGTGTAAAAGATACTATAAAATAAAATTGTGGATTCAATCGTAATTGACTATAAAAATATAATATGATATTTTATTAAAAAAAAGAATTTCGGAGTCTAATAATGAATGGATTGATTATAAAAGAACCTCATATTACGAGAATACTAAATGGTGAAAAGACATGGGAGATTAGGGGATCAAAAACTAATATTAGAGGCAGAATTGCTCTTATTCGCAGTGGTTCGGGTTTAGTTATAGGGACATGCGAATTAGTTGATTGTGTAGGTCCACTTACAATAGAAGACTTAATAAAAAATGAAGAGAAGCATCGTATTAATAATGAAAGATTGTTATCTAAAGGCTTGCCTTACCCAAAAACGTATGGCTGGGTGATTAAAAATCCTCAATATTTTGAAGAACCTATTCCATATAAGCATCCTATGGGTGCAGTAATTTGGGTGAAATTAGACATAGAATAAGTGGTGATTAGAATTCCGACAAGACCAAAAAAACCATGTTCATATAGTGGATGTCCTAACTTAGTTGAGTTAGGACATTCTTTTTGTGAAAAGCATAATAATAAAGCAACAAAACAATATATAAGAGATAGAGGTTCAGCATCACAAAGAGGATATGATTCAAGGTGGCGAAAAGCAAGATTAAGACACTTAAGAGAACATCCTTTCTGTGTTGAATGTTTAAAAGAAAACAAGCTGACTAAAGCTACAGTAGTTGACCACATTGTTCCTCATCGTGGAGATAGGATTCTCTTTTGGAATGAAAGCAACTGGCAGTCACTTTGCGAACATCATCACAATAAAAAAACAAGAACACAGGATCAATACCAAGAGTATAAGTTTTAAAGCTGACCCAGGGGCCGGTCAAATCTCTACAGCCTTTGCGTAGATGACCACCGCTGCCCTTTGTGTGAAATTTCGCAGAATTAAATAAGGGGGATTGTTTTTAAAAGTGGTGGAAATATAGGTATGGCAGAGCCAACAAGACTTATAGCTATTTTGATTTTGCGAAAAGGTAGAAATTCTGAATGCTAAGAATACTTAATAAAAGCCTTGATTTACAAGTGATTTAGGGTATTAGGTGAAATAGAAGTATAAATAACAAAAACGCATAAAAAGACTTTGAAAAGGGTCTGATTATGCGTTTTTATATTCCCCTTATTTATACAGTTTACGCAGAAAGGAGTGTAGCAGGTGACTGAGGTAGAAAAACAGCAGATACAGAGTTTAAGACTTAAGGGCGTTGGTTATAAAGCAATATCTGTTGTCCTTGGTATTTCAAGAGACGTGGTCAGGGGATATTGCAAACGTAACGGCTTAGAAGGAGATGCAAAAGTAGTTTTTTTAAATGTTGAAGAAAGAAAAAACAACAATCTTATTTGCAGCTGTTGTAGTAAAGAGCTAAAACAAAAAGATCGTGGGAGAACACGCAGATTTTGTTCTGATGAATGCCGCAGGAAATGGTGGAATCAAAACCAGGATAAGAGGAACAAAAAGGAAGATGCAATTTATGAATATGAGTGTCCTCACTGTGGAATTAAATTTAGCTGCTATGGCAATAAACGCAGAAAATACTGCAGTCATAACTGCTACATAAAATCAAGATTTTGGAAAGGTGAAGAAGATGGAATTTAAAAAATTAAAAATAGAAAGTTTAGTTCCTGCAGAATATAACCCAAGAAAGCAACTAAAGCCAGGAGACAAAGAGTTTGAAAAGATAAAGAATAGTATATCTGAATTTGGATATGTGGATCCCGTAATAGTGAATAAGGATTTAACTGTAATTGGAGGGCATCAAAGAATTACGGTCTTGAAAACCTTGGGGTACACAGAGATTGATTGTGTGGTAATAGATATTGATAAAACAAAGGAAAAGGCTCTAAATGTTGCACTTAATAAAATTAGCGGCGAATGGAATAAGGAACTTCTTGCTGATTTAATTGTAGATTTACAGAGCCTTGAGTATGATATATCGTTTACTGGATTTGAGCCTCCGGAAATAGAGCAGTTGTTTAATGATGTGCACTCAAAAGAAATCAAGGAAGATGACTTTGATGTTGAAGAAGCATTAAAAGAACCGGCAATAAGCAGGCAAGGAGATTTGTGGCTGCTTGGAAGGCACAGATTAGTTTGTGGTGACAGTACTGACAGTGAAGTTTATAAGTTGCTTATGGATGGAAATAAAGCTAACTTAACAGTGACTGATCCACCTTACAATGTTAACTATTCAGCACAGGCAGGCTCTATTAAGAATGATAACCTCAAGGATGAAGAGTTTTACAATTTTTTATTAAAAGCATTCACAAATATTGCAGATTCAATGGAAAATGACGGTTCAATATATGTTTTTCATGCAGATACTGAAGGACTAAACTTTAGAAAGGCATTTAGGGATGCAGGATTTTATCTCTCTGGTGTTTGTATATGGGAAAAGCAGAGTTTAGTTCTTGGCAGAAGTCCATATCATTGGAAACATGAGCCGATACTTTTTGGTTGGAAAAAAGAAGGAAAGCATAATTGGTATGCGGATAGAAAGCAGAGTACTATTTGGAATTTCGATAGGCCATCAAAAAACGAATTGCATCCTACAATGAAACCGGTGGCACTTTGTGCATACCCAATCACCAACAGCAGCATGAGCAACTGTATTGTGCTTGACCCTTTTGGTGGAAGCGGTTCTACGTTGATTGCCTGTGAGCAAACCAATAGAATCTGCTATACCATTGAACTTGATGAAAAATATGCAGATGTTATTGTAAAAAGATACATTGAGCAAGTTGGAAGTGATGAAGTTGTGTTTCTTTTAAGAGATGGTGTTAAAACAAAATACTCTGATGTTAAAAAGGAAGGTTGTGAATAAAATGACCTTCCTTGATTTTTGTGCCGGTATAGGTGGATTTCGATTGGGATTGGAACTTGCAGGTTTCAAGTGCATCGGTTTTTGTGAAAAGGATAAATTTGCAGTTAAATCATACAGGGCAATGTTTGATACTGAGGGAGAGTGGTTTGAAGATGACGTTACAAAACTTGGATCAGAGGAAATTCCATACGCAGACATCTGGTGTTTTGGATTCCCGTGCCAGGATATATCAGTTGCAGGAAAACAGAGAGGACTCAGAGGAAACAGAAGTGGCATCTATTTCAGCATTATTGACCTCATTAAAGGCAAAGCAGAAGAAGATAAACCCACATTCTTACTTATTGAAAACGTTAAAAACCTGCTTTCAATTAATAATGGATTTGACTTTGCCACAGTTCTCTCTGAATTGGACAAAGCGGGGTATGATGCAATGTGGCAGGTGCTTAACTCTAAAGACTTCGGAGTTCCCCAGAACCGAGAGCGTGTGTTCATTATCGCAAATCTTAGAAGTCGAGGCAGACGAGAAATATTACCTGTCACAGGAGAAAACACAGCAGCTCTTAAGCAAATTATAAGCGGTTGTCAGGGCGAAAGGGTATATGATGCTGATGGAATAGCTTGCACACTTACTGGTTGCGGAGGAGGTGGAGGTGCAAAGACGGGACTATATTTTATAGATCAATCTACAAAAAAAGTACAGATAACAGGTACTTCTAGATGTATTACTTCAAGATATACAGCAGGGATTGTAAATAGAACTGCTATGAATAGCGGAGTTTTGGAAGCATACCCCGTATTGACTCCGGATAGAAAAGAAAAAAGGCAAAATGGCAGAAGAATAAAAAATGCTGATGAGCCAATGTTTACTCTAACAAGTCAAGACAGACATGGAGTAGCTGTTATAGAAGCTACAAAGAAAGGTTTTGCAGAGGCTAATGTCGGTGACAGTATAAACATAGCCTTCCCAAATAGCAGTACTCGAAGAGGAAGAGTAGGAAAACAAATAGCTCAAACCTTGGATACTCAATGTATGCAAGCAACAATAGATACAGAGTTTCGAATAAGAAGACTTACCCCTAAAGAATGTTTTAGATTGCAAGGTTTTACAGATGAATTGTTTGAGAAAGCAGAAGCTGTTAACTCAGATGCACAACTATATAAGCAAGCAGGGAATGCAGTAACTGTTAATGTAGCTTATGCAATTGCAAAAAGCCTGCCACATAATGGGTAAAATGTCGTAATAATAATGTGTTTATTTGAGATATATAACTGGATATATACTCCTTTCAGAGCTAATATGTACACTAACAAAAGAAAAAAGCACACTTTGAAAGGGGGAAAAACCATGATAAATCAATACTTTGGGATAGAAATTGAGCTTACTGGATTAACAAGACAAAAAGCAGCAAAGATAATTGCAAAATACTTCAACTCAACCTCAGAGCACATTGGCGGAAACTACGATGAATACCATGCAAATGACACAGAAAACAGAACCTGGAAGGTGGTTTCTGACGCAAGCATTGAACCTCAAAAAAAGGTCCGTGAAGAGATACAGACTGCGGATAATCTTTACAAGGTTGAAGTGGTAAGTCCGAAACTTAAGTATAAAGACATAGAAACGCTACAAGAATTAATACGATTGTTAAGAAAAGGCGGAGCAATCACAAACCCGACTTGTGGGATACATGTTCATATTGACGGTGCTAATCACTCACCAAGGAGCCTTAAGAATCTGGTAAACCTAATAGCAAGCAAAGAAGACTTACTATATAAAAGCCTGCAGGTAGATATGCAGAGATTAAGATATTGCAAAAAAGTAAATGAAGATCTAATAAAAACAATAAATAAAAAGAAACCTAAAACCTTAGAAAAGCTTGCAGATATTTGGTATGCAGGATATGGCAGCGAATCAAGGCACAGACACTACCACAACAGCAGATACCATGGACTAAATTTACACAGCATTTTTGACAAAGGAACGGTTGAGTTTAGAATTTTTAATAGCACAACACACGCAGGAAAGGTAAAAGCCTACATACAATTTTGTCTTGCAGTAAGTTATCAGGCAATAATACAAAAGAGTGCAAGTGCAAAAAGAACCTTCACCGACAATGAAAAATACACCTTTAGATGCTGGATGCTAAGGCTTGGACTTATAGGCCCGGAATTCGAAACGTGCCGACATCACTTTTTAGAAAACCTAAGCGGAAACTCAGCTTGGAGAAATGCCGCTTGAAGGACAGTGGTATCAAGATAAGTCGGCTTTTATTCAGATTGAAAGGGGTGAGAAATAATATGATAACAAAAATCTATGGTGCTTATGGTTCGAATATGAACTTGAAACAAATGAGTCAACGATGCCCAAAAGCTAAGGTTATAGGCAAAGGAATACTGGCAGATTATAAACTGACCTTTAGAGGAAAGCATAGAGGAGTAGCAAATATTGAGCCTTGTAAGAATAGCTCAGTGCCTATTGTTTTATGGGAGATTACCAAGCAGTGTGAAACAGCACTCGATTTGTATGAAGGTTTTCCAAGTTTATATGTTAAAAAAGAAGTTGAAGTAGTAGTGGATGGGAAAACAAGAAATACAATGGTTTATGTCATGACTGATGAATACACGAATATAGCAGCACAACCTACAGAATATTATTTTGGTGTAATTGCTAAAGGATATTCTGACAACAGGATAGATTTAAAAACATTGCAAACAGCATATTCGGAGTGCTTGTCTGATATTAGGAATAGGAGGTAAGTATGGATAAATTTTTTACTCAGAAGTTTTGTGATAGATGTGGCGGTTCTTTAGAAAATGGTCGAATTATGTCAATGTTTAATACCGATTGTATTTGTACTGAGTGTAGCAAGAAAGAGAAGACAGACAGAGATTATGACAAAGCTGTAAAGGCTGACCATGATGAAATCAAAAAAGGCAATTATAATTACAAAGGTATAAAAGGCTAGAAATTAATATTTAGAAAGATTTAAGAGTTTTCCAAAGGGAGACTCTTTTTGTCATATAAAGGCTATTCATAAAGGAGGTGATAACTGTGGCACAAAGAGGGGCAAAGCCAAAGCCAACAGCTATAAAGGTTCTAGAAGGCAACCCCGGCAAAAGAAAATTAAATATAAATGAACCAAAACCAAAAGCTAAAGCACCAAAATGTCCTAACTGGCTTGATGATGAAGCTAAAAAAGAATGGAGGAGGATGTCAAAGCAACTTGAACAACTGGGCATTCTTACAGAAATAGATATGGCTGCTTTTGCAGGCTACTGCCAAGCCTATGCAAGATGGAAGGATGCTGAAGAGTTCATAACGAAGCATGGAACTATAGTGAAAACTCCTTCCGGCTATTGGCAACAGGTGCCTCAAGTATCAATTGCGCAGACATATCTTAAAATTATGAATAGGTTTTGTGAACAGTTTGGACTTACACCATCATCAAGAAGCAGAATTTATACAGAAAATATAAATGATTTAGAAGATCCAATGGAGCTAATCCTATACAAAGGTGGTGGATAATTTGTATGATGAGGCAAAAGCACAACATGCCGTAGACTTTATCAATTGCTTGAAGCATACCAAAGGGCAGTGGCGTGGAGTTCCTTTTGACCTTTTACCTTGGCAGGATAAAATCATTCGCGACATTTACGGTACAATAAAAGAGAATGGGTGCAGGCAATATAATACAGCATACGTTGAAATCCCAAAAAAGAATGGAAAGAGCGAACTTGCAGCAGCAATTGCACTTTTAATGACTTGTGGCGATGGTGAATGGGGAGCTGAGGTTTACGGCTGTGCATCTGACAGGCAACAAGCATCAATAGTATTTGATGTTGCAGTTGATATGATAGATCAATGCCCGGCTTTAAGAAAAAGAATAAAGCCAATAATATCTGTTAAAAGATTAGTATATAAACCTACAAATAGTTTCTATCAAGTATTATCAGCCGAAGCTTATACAAAACATGGACTTAATGTCCATTCAGTTGTGTTTGATGAACTTCATGCACAGCCAACAAGAGATTTATTTGATGTAATGACAAAAGGTAGTGGTGATGCAAGAAAGCAACCACTATTTTTTCTTATAACTACAGCAGGAACAGACAGAAACTCAATATGCTATGAGCAGCACCAAAAAGCTAAGGATATCTTAGATGGTAGAAAAATAGACCCAACATTCTATCCTGTAATTTATGGTATTGATGATAATGAAGATTGGGGAAATGAAGCAAATTGGTATAAAGCCAACCCGTCACT
>Ga0074198_1001641_pt1 | contig 14008 bp, 7 predicted proteins | sample EPASupsiteSAE323_FD_64527 | JGI IMG/M metagenome (GOLD analysis project Ga0074198, IMG submission 64527) | Bioremediated contaminated groundwater from EPA Superfund site, New Mexico - Sample SAE3-23 | ecosystem: Environmental > Aquatic > Deep subsurface > Groundwater > Contaminated ...
GAATCTTTCATTTTTCTATTTGCTCTACAAATAGGACATCTTTTGGGCGCTGAAAAACCTCTTTGCTGATAAAATTCCTGGTCTTCTGCGCTAAATACAAAAGTTTGACCACAATCTGCACATTGTAATTGTTGGTCTTCAAAATTTTCGTTAAACATGAAATTCTCTTTTCCGTAAATATTTTGTAAACTATTACATTATTCAATAAAGTAGTAATATTGTCTACTTAACTTAACACAAAAACTGATAAATTAAAAATTCATTACTATTAGGGATTTTTTAGACTATTTTGTGAAATCATACAAATATGTTCAACTTTATTAATATATATTCGTAAGCTGTTTTATCAATGTTTTAAAAAAATAAATACCCTAAAATATATATAAACTCTTTAAAATATAAGGAGATAAATTATGGATATCATGCAAAAAAATTCAAACCTGTTTTTAATTGAAGGCATTTTGCTTATTATTTTAGGAACGTTTGCAATCTCGCTTCCTCAATTCACAACCCTCGGTGCAGGACTAGTCATTGGCTTCGTTCTCCTTATTGGAGGATTTTACAAATTTTTCAGAACAATGAAACTTAAAAATGAAGTAAAATACTTCTGGCTATCTTTGGCTTCCGGTATCATTGCGGCTCTGGCAGGTATATATCTTTTATCAAATCCAATAAAAGGTATTTATTTAATGACCGTTTTATTAGCTGTATATTTTCTGGTTGATGGTGCAGCTTCCGTTGTAATGGCATTGCAGTCGAAAGATAATAAATACTGGAATATGCTTTTGTTAAGCGGAATTATCACATTTATACTTGCTGTTTTAATTATAAGCGGTCTGCCTTATTCAGCTATGTGGGCATTAGGACTTTTAGTTGGTATCAACCTGATTACATACGGATTTTCAATAACTCTGGCTGCAGCAAGCACAGGTGAAATTTCCCATAAAATATGATAGTTTACTAATTGTTTAACTAGGATTAAAAATCTTCTCATAAATTAAATTATTGATACAGGCTGTCTATTTGCAGACAGTCTGTATTGATGAAATTATTGCAAAGTATAAAGATATTACTTTTATTAGTAATATCTTTATACTTTGAATATAGAAACATTTACTTGGAGATCTTTGGCTATTTTAGCCATTGTCTGTGAACTTGCATCGAGATTTTCAAGAGTAGCTGTTTGTTTTTTGATTATATTTGTTATTTCTTCAGCACTGGTTGCTGTCTCTTTGGTAACATTTGCTACCTTTTCAATCATATCAACAATCTTATCTGAACCCCTTGCAACTCCATCAATCTCTATATTAATACCTTGAATTTTGCAATTTGCTTGTTTAACTTGATTTATGATATTTTCAAGTACATTTCCTGCATCATTAATGACTATAACACCTTCTTCGACTTCATTTATGCCTTTATCCATATAAGTAACAGCAAGAGATGTTTTGTTTTGAATCTCCTTTATCATAGTTGTTATTTTATCAGTAGATTTGCCTGATTTATCTGCAAGTTTTTTGACTTCATCAGCAACAACTGCAAAGCCTCTACCGTGTTCTCCGGCTCTTGCAGCTTCTACAGCTGCATTTAATGCCAACAAATTCGTCTGGCTTGATATATTTTTAATCAAATCTACGATTGTCTCAATTTCTGAACTCAATCGTCCTAGTTCACCAATTGTTACTGATATTTCACTTGAAACAATTTTTATACTATTTATTTTATTAATTACTTTTTCAACATGTTCTTTTCCGGCATTTGCATTAGTTTCAGACTCATTTCCCAGCTTAGCTATATCATTTGCCTCACAGGAGATATTCTGAATAACCTTATTCAGTTCACTAATATTGCTAGCTCCATTTTCGATATTATGAAAAACCTGTTGTGATCCCTGTGCTAGTTGTTGTATACTTTTTGCAGCCTGTTGAGATCCATGTGCTGTTTGATCTGCTGCAGTACTTAGCTCTTTTGAATCATTGGATATTTTCTCTGCAGATTCTATTACCTGTTTAACAAGAGAGCGTAGACTTTGAGTCGTTTTATTTAACCATCTTCCAATTTCACCCAGCTCATCATTAGCATTAATTTTAACGTCTGCCATTGATAAATTGCCATTAGCTACTTCTCTAAGCCAATTGCTAATAGTATTAAGACGTATTGGAATCATTCGGGACAAATATAATCCAAAAGATAAAGATATTATTATTGCTATTAAAATAGTGATTATTATTAATATAATAGTATTAATTGCGTCAATATTATCTTGATTATTTATTTTATCTGCTAATTTTTGATTGTATTCACTTAGTTTTATCAAGTATTTTGTTGCATTTTCAAAAGAAGATTTGTTATTCAAAAAATAATTAAATGCTTCCTTTGATTTTCCAAGCATTGCCATATTAATAATTTTAACTCGAACATCTCTATATTCTTCCAAATATTCTTTTAATTTAGCCAGATCTTCCTTTTCTTGAGAATCCAGGTTTAATTTTTCAAGATTTGCTATGTTTGCATTAAATTTAGCTGCACGACTATTGATATCATCCAGATATTTTTGTTGTTGGACTCGATTTGGAGAAAGAATTATCCATAATAAATTAGCTTCATTAGCTCTAATATATGTACGATTTTCATTAAGCCACTTAATTGGTAAAAGCCTTTCATTGTACATTGAATTTAATTTACTCTTAGCCGAATTTATACTTAAAAGACCTACTAATCCAATAATACTGGTTAGAACTACAGAAATAATAACAAAACCTAAAATCTTCCTGGATATTTTTAGATCTCTAAACCATACCAGCATAACTAAACCCTTTCATAAAGCAGGCCTTTATTAGAAATTAATATTTCACCACTATGCGTCAAATTATACCATATTCATATAATGATAACTGTTTTTGTATGCTGATAACAAAAAACAATTCTAATAATGTATTAACAGTCTCAAGTAAAATGATATAATTTAATAAATTATTTATCTGGAAAATTATAATCGTTACAAAAATGAAACTGGGAAAACAAGTTAAACATATCATTCAAGCATAAATTAAATACCTTTATTAAAATTTTAAATTATAAAAACTAATAAAAACAGCAGTATGTTGAATGATAATATAAATAGGGAGAGTTAATCTTGACTAATATTATTGAATTAATGAATAAAATATTGGAAAAAGACGAATTTGCGTGCAATCGAACTTCTAATTATCCGAAACTTTTATCTGAATTTACTGCAAAGACAATAGAAAACATTGATTTAATTAAAACAAATGTACCATTACTAGAAGTAAACTTTCAAAATAGCACTGCCTTAAATAATATATTTTATGCTTTAAATAATATCAAGAGATCTTCAGGCTTTATAGGCCAAAATACTATTCAAAAAATAACTTATCAGACTGAAAGATTAATCAACGCCTGCCATAATGGTTCTATATCTGCAAATAAAGATATTATTACATCTATTTATACTTCTATAGAATATATTAGACGAATTTGTTATGATACAGCTTTAAACAGCGATGAAAATTTTTCAAACACAGTCTTTGCTTATTTAATAAATTTGGAAACTATAATAAACAAAGAAGATGCCAAGCCGGGTCAAAGTATAAATAACAAAAACTGTCTGGATGAAAAGATAAATAATGAATTATTACACGAATTTAAACTGGAAATAGAAAACGACCTTAAAACCATTGAAAATGAAATTTCTAAACTTGATAAAAATCCTGATAAAGAAATATTAAATTCTGTTTTTTGCGCTGTTCATACAATAACTGGAGTTGCAGAACAATCAGGCTATGCATTAATTCATAGAATTGCATCCCAGATTAAAATTTTACTTGAAGATTGCCAGGAAGATAAAATAACTATAAATAGTAATGTTATTAATCTCTTTAAGTTATCAAGAGCGTATATTAGTAATATTTGCGATAATTTTGCTTTAACCAGAGACGAAAGTTTTCTAAATGATTTATATAATCATTTAGAAAATATGCATGTAGTTGACGACTCAAAAGAAATTATAGTTGATAAAGAATACTGGCAGGATTTTATTGCTGAAACTAATGAACATCTTGAAAATATTGAAATGAATGTCCTGATTCTTGAAAGAGATACCCAAAATATTCAACTAATAAATACAATGTACAGATCTTTTCATACAATAAAAGGTCTGGCAGGATTCGTAAATCAGCATTTAGTTCAGGAAATAGCGCATAAAACTGAAACAATAATGACTGACTGTTTAAAAGGCTTTATAACTGTAAACAGTGATATAGTTGACTTGATTCTTAGTTCTGCTGATTGTATAAGACAGATTTGCAGCGATATTACTTTAAATAGAAATTATTCTTTCTTAAAGACAATAAATGCACATTTAAAACTTCTGGAAAATATTGAACTGAAAGCAGTTAAAAGTGAGTCTGACTCAGCTATAGTTACCGAAAAAGAAGAACCAACCAAAAAAATCGGCGAAATATTTGTTGATCAAAATACTCTCAGCAAACAGGACGTTGAAACTATTCTTAAAAAACAAAAAGATGAATACTCGGGTTTATCATTCGGGCAGATTGTTCTCAAAGAACATAAAGCTAAACCCAGGGAAATTTTAAACGCTATAAGAAAACAACAAATCCAAAAAGCCGTAATGACTCAGGATGAATTCATGAGAGTACCGGTTAACAAGATAGATAATCTTGTTGATCTGATTGGAGAGATGATAAAAACTGAGTATTTGATTGAGCATGAATCTGCAAACTTTGTATCTTCTGACTTATTTCAGGATAATATAACTAAACTATCAAAAATAAGCAAAGACATAGAAAAACTTTCAATATTTCTGAGAATAATGCCTTTAAAATCAACTTTCCAGAAAATAACTCGAATTGCCAGAGATACAATGACTGACTTGAATAAAGATATTAATTTTATAATTCAAGGTGAAGATATCGAAATTGACAGAAATATAGCCGAAAAAATTCTTGTCCCTCTCGTTCATCTTGTTAGAAATGCAATATCACATGGAATAGAAGATAAAGAAGAAAGAGAAAAAACAAATAAAACACCTCAGGGAAGAGTTATTGTCTCTACTTTATATAAAAACGAAAAGTTCTACATTAAAGTATCAGATGATGGAAGAGGTATAGACGTTAATAAAATTTATAAAAAGGCCCTAGAACAAGATTTGGTTGACACTGCAAAAGATTATTCAGAAAAAGAAATAATGGATTTTATATTTTTACCTGGATTCTCAAGTGCAGAAGCGGTTAATAAAATTTCAGGCAGAGGTTTTGGTCTGGATATTGTAGACGCAGAACTCCAAAAAATTGACGGTAAAATTGATATTATTAATAAAATAGGTGAAGGATGCACATTTATCCTGGAAATACCTGTTAAAAATATTGTAATGAACGGAATAATTGTTGAGATAAAAGGATCGAACTATTTTATTCCATCAACTAACATAAGACAGATCATTCAACCTCAGGAACAAGATTGGGACAATGAAAAATCAATGATCCGCATAGAAGGAGAGCTTATTCCTCTAATAATTCTTTCTGGATCAGAAATACAAGATCACAAGAATGACTGTGAATTAATTATTTTACTGGAAATTGATCAGGAATTTCGAGCACTTCCTATTAAAAAAATCATAGAAAGACAAAAAATAGAAATGTCTATGCTCAAAAATGAGAAAATTCTCATAATTCCTGATATTGAAAATTCATTCGTACAGGAAAAATAAATGAATACAGTTGTTGACTATTTAATTGATAATAGGAGATGAAAATGAAGAGTTTGGTTATTGATGACGATTTTACGTGTAGACGTATTCTTCAGGCATATCTATCGAAATATGGAGAATGCCATATCGCAGTCAATGGACAGGAAGCTTTAGAAGCTTTCAAAATGTCTCTTGATGATGCGGAACCTTATGATGTCATAACACTTGATATTATGATGCCGGATATGAATGGACATGAAGTTTTGAAATCTATCCGCCAGATTGAAGAAGAAAATGGAAGATTTGGAGTTGACAGTATTAAAGTTATTATGACATCAGCACTTGATGACTCTGAAAACATTAAACATGCATTCAGAGAACAGTGTGAAGCATACCTTGTAAAACCTATAGATAGACAAAAGTTGATAGATAAACTGTGTGAATTTAGTCTTATTGATTAAAATACGCTAACATTTTATGTTTTTTGAGTGTTATATTGGATGAATTAAATATTTACAACAAATAGATTCATTCATGGAGGCTTATATTGATAAAATCCAATTTACTAAAATTTAAAATAGTAGCAAGTATTTTTGCTGTTTTATCCATTGCAATATTAATAATTGGATATATCAGTATCCACACAAGCGATCGAATAATTTCCACAATGGCAAAGAAAATGCTGATTGCTAATTCAAAAAACATCTCAGAGGAAATTGTTAACGAACTTAAGCAGGTAGAAAAAAATGTTGGGCTGATGGGCAGTTTTGTCCTGGATGCTACTCCTATTCAAACGAAAAGTGATTTGGAAAAACTAAGAAATCCGGATTTTCGTGAACTTCAATATTCTAATATTAGAATTTATCCGAAAGAACTGGGAAAAAATACTAAATGGTGTAAAAGCACTTATTTTTATTACAATCATGATTATGCTGGAGATTATGACGGAGCATGGTTTATTGAAAATAAAGGCAAATTAAAAAGGAAAATTACGCAGAGTACAATTCAATCTGAAGATAGTCCCTGGTATTTTCTCCCTATTGCTGCTAAAAAAGGTCTATGGAGTGAACCATATACAGATTCTGACCTTAAAAAAGATATGATAACTTATTCTATGCCCGTTTATAGAAATAAAATGCTCATCGGAGTTGCCGGAATGGATATAACTCTTGATGATCTAAACAAAATACTTAAAAATATTAAAATATACAATACAACAGATGCTTTTATTGTCGATAATAACTACAATTTCATTGCAGGAGACTTATTTAAAGTAGGAAATAATATATTAAAAGAGAGAGATAACTTTTATAAATTCTTAAAAGTATCATCTGTCAATAAAGAAGGTTTTATTGAATATACTGATAATGGTACAGATAAAATTATTTCTTATATAACTTTACCTAACGGATTCATATTACTTATAAGTGTTCCTATTTCAGAAATTTTATCTGAAATGAATAGTATGACATATTTACTGATATTTGTAATAATTATAATAATCTCATCAGCTACTTTTGCAGCTTTCAGGATAGGGAATAAAATTTCAGCCCCAATAATAAATACCTTACTTGAAAGTAAAGCACAATTACAGGCGATTCTTGATAATATGCCATTTTCAGCCTGGCTTAAAGATAATAACGGAAAGTTTATAGCCGTAAATAAACCTTTTGCAGATTTTTATCACTTGTCTCCTGAACAGCTGGTCGGCAAAACTGATTTTCATATCAAACCTGAAGAAGTCGCCAAAACAAACTGGAATAAAGAACAGGAAGTTATGAAATCAAAAAAATCCAGTTCTGAAGAAATACATACTAATACTTCTGAAGGAAGTAAATGGCTTGAAATTTTTGAAACTCCCATTTTTAGTAAACAGGGAAACGTTACCGGAATTACAGGATTGGCAAGAGATATTACTGATCGTAAAAACACAGAAGATGAAATTTTAGAGGCAAAAGAACTTGCAGAAATGGCAAGTAAGGCTAAAACTGAATTCCTTGCCAACATGAGCCATGAAATAAGAACTCCTATGAACGGTGTTATAGGATTTTTACAGCTTTTATCAGAAACAACTCTTGACCTAGAGCAGATAGATTTCGTTACTGAGGCTAAAAAATCATCAGAATCATTATTAATAATCATAAATGATATATTAGACTTCTCTAAAATTGAAGCTGGAAAAATGATCATGGAAAACATCAGCTTTGATTTGCGTTCCGTTGTCGAAGATTCTGCAACTTTATCCACGACTAATGCTCATCAAAAAGGAGTCGAGATAAATGCATTGATACACTCTGATGTTCCACAAAAAGTATACGGTGATCCGACCAGATTAAAGCAGGTTTTGACTAACCTGATTAATAATGCTGTTAAGTTTACCAAAGAAGGAGAGGTCGACATCACAGTTAAAGTTGCTTCACTTAAATCAGATGATTCTATAATAATTAATTTTGATGTTACTGATACAGGTATTGGTATTTCAGAAGAAGCTCAAAAAAAGATATTTGAATCATTTACTCAGGCTGATGCATCTGCCACAAGAAAATTTGGTGGGACAGGTCTTGGTCTTGCAATTTGCAAAAAAATTGTAGACATGATGAAAGGTACTATATCCGTAAAAAGCCAACCAGGAAAAGGATCAACTTTTTCCTTTACAGCTCAGTTTACAATAGACAATAAATCAACTAGCATTAAATCTTATAATGAATCGTTAAATGGAGTAAAAGTCCTTGTAGTTGATGATAATACCACTAATTTGAAAATTATGCGTTATTATTTGGAAGAAGCAGGCTGTATAGTTGTTGAAGCGATTTCAGGAGAAAGTGCTTTTTCAGTTCTTGAAAAAGAAAAAGATATAAAAGTTGCTGTTATTGATTTTTATATGCCAAAAACAGATGGTTTTGAACTTGGATCATTAATTAAATCTAATCCTAATTTTAAAGATATTCCTCTTGTTATGCTTACATCTGTAGCAAAAAGAGGAAATTCCACAGAGGCTAAAGAAAGAGGATTTACAGGTTATTTAACCAAACCTATTAAAAAGAATGATATTTTACAATGTATTTCTTTGATTATCGAATCTAAACAAAGCTGTAATACTGATAATGATGCTTTAGTAACTCGCCATACTATTAAAGAAAACAAGTTTAATGAAAAAATTAAAATTCTCCTAGCTGAAGATAATGAAGTAAATCAGAGACTCACAGTAAAAATACTGAATAAAGCCGGTTTTAATTGTGATATCGCTGAAAATGGTGCTGTTGCAGTTGAGTCCTATAATAAAAAATCATATGATATTATTTTAATGGACTGTCAAATGCCAGTTATGAATGGCCTTGAGGCAACAAAAAAAATTCGTTCAGCAGAGAAATCCTTAAAAGTTAATGAAAATATTGAAAAACACATACCAATTATTGCTTTAACAGCGAACGTAATGGAAGATGCCTCAGGAAATTGTCTGGATAGCGGCATGGATGACTATTTAACAAAACCTATTGATACGAAATTACTAATAGAGATTATTAAAAAACATTTAAACTTCACTTCAGATACACAGACAGCTCTTGATAGTACTTTTGAAAAAGAATTGCTTGATAATAAAGCTAATCAGATATCTGATATTATTAAAGCCATTGTAAATGATCATGGTTTCACAGAGGACGAAGCTGAAGAATTTTTAAATGAATACTTAACACAGATCCCGGATAATATCTCCAAATTAAAAGAAGCAATGGAAAAGTCTGACTTTACATCAATAATAAGTATTTCCCATACACTAAAAGGATCAAGCGGCAATCTTAGAATATATAAACTAATGGAAATGGCAGCTGAACTTGAAAAAGCCGGAAGATCTAATGATGAATCTTTAAGCCGCAAGTTTATATCAGATATTGAAGATTATATGACCGGCTTAATTAATTTGCATTCAGCTTAATTTATTGTATAACAACTATTTTCCAGGTTTATGAATAGATAAAATTAAATTAATTTCATTTTATCTATTTACATGAAAAAATCTAATTGCTATAATACCTTTACAAATTGAATAGAGAAAAAATAACGTTCCTCAGTAGCTCAATGGCAGAGCATGCGGCTGTTAACCGCAGGGTTGTAAGTTCGAGTCTTACCTGGGGAGTTTTTTATTTTCATACCAGATTACAATTTAGTGCCTTTTAGAACAATGTCATTCTAAACAAGTTCAGGTGACAAATAGTAATAAACTAAAAGCGTAATTAAAAAACTATCCTTCTTATAGGATAGTTTTTTAATTACGCTTTAAACAGATGCTAAAATTAAAGAATTACCTGTTTTCACTTTCTAATAAATTATCAGCAAGTCCATCAATACTCTTTGACAGTTCACTAATCATCTTGGTCATATCTCGTGCTTGAGTAACTAACTCAACGATAGAAGCAGCACTTGTACTTATCTGGGTTATTCTGTCAGTGACATTATCACTATTTGCATGAACCTGTTTAATGATAGGTTCGATTTTCTTGACTGAATCACCTGTATTTACGGAAAGTTTTCTAATTTCATCAGATACAACTTTAAATCCTGCTCCTTCAGCTCCAACTCTTGTAGCTTCAATTGCAGCGTTTATACCTAATAAATTTGTTTTATAAGCGATATTTTTAATTAAATTTAAAATATCGTTTGTTTCTTTGACCTGTTCTTTTGATTCTTCAGTTGTTTGTTTAAGACTGTTGCTTACCTGGTTAATATGTTCTAACTGATTCCTTAAAGAATTAATATCCTTTGCTAATATATTCATGTTCTTTAATATTTCACTAGCAATCTCTTTAAATTGCAGTCTGCTTTTCTGGAGTTGAACAGACTCACTAACAGCAAATACACCTATTATTTCTTTTTTTTGATTAAAAACAGGTGTTGCTATCATTTTGTAAGGATAACCAAATACTTTAGCGTCAGCTTCCTCAACTAAAGTTTTCTTGGCTTTTAAGCACTTATCAACAACTCCACCTTTTATAATACGATCACCGGCTTTTACTTTGTGATTAACTTCTTTTCCAGCCTTATAATAAATATATTTCTCATTATCAGACAAACATACTACAACATCGCCAATAAAAAAATCTTTTAGAGCCGGCATTAACAAGCTTAATGTTTCAAGAATTGCTTTATCTTCGTTTAACATCTTAACCCCACTTTTTGATCAATCCAACGTACAATATATTGTATTATAAACATAATTTCGTTATTGATTCAATGAAATTTTAAAAAAATTTTTAATAAAAAATAAAAGAATCTTTAATTACTTATAGTTAAGGCCTATTAAAGCATCCTGATAATTAAGCAAACTTAAATTTAAAAGAGAAATTATTTTTTAAAAACTGGTTACATATATATTAAAGGAAAAAAATAAAAGAATAATGATTAAATTGCGCATTTCTTGTTAGAGATTAATGTTAATATATGTTACAGCAAGCTTTTATCTTAAATTATAATAAATAATATGTCGACATATATATTTATTATAATTTACGGTATAAAATACATTAAAATGAGGCTAATACCTAATATCTAGCCTTTTTAATCTAAAATTACAATATTTTAGACAATTTCTTACCTAATAAACACTATAAAATAAAACAGATCAATCATTTATTCCTGAACTTTTAATCCTGTATAAACATATAAATAACTAATATACGCAGTGTTTATTAAAATAAAATGACATTAATACCTGCATAGGTAATTATTTGCTTAGTTTAGCTTAATAAAGAAGACAAGAATTACTATCTACGTTAAATAGTTGAATAATTAAATTTTTTCTTAGTAAAAATTTAATAATATGTTATTATTATTAAAAATGTATGAGTTTATGGGTTATTTTGACCTAGTCAAATATAATTGAAAGGGATCTTGTTTATGAGTTTTGCTGGAAAAGAAATGTTTGAGAGTTTTGTTAAAAACATGAAAATCAGGTACAAAATTTTGTTTGTCGGAATTATTACAATATTGACTGTACTGATTCCAATAGTAATAGCGTCATTTAACAGTGGTATGCATCTTACTGAAATTACAGCTCTAAAAGAATCAAAATCAAATTACAGAGTTTTAGATTTACTTTTAAAGGATCAATCAAGCAAACTTTCAGAAAGTACTGATTTAATTGCTAAAACAGCTGAATCAAAAAATGCAATAGTAAGTGGTAATTATTTTGTTCTTCAAAATCAAATATTAAGAACTGCAGCTAATGATCAGACTGATATTTTATTAATCACTGACAGAAATGGCAGGATTTTGGCAGACCTAAATAATCAAAATAGAATAGGTGATTATTTATTCTCATTAAAAAATCTCATAAATAAAGCTTACATGACAAATGGACGTGTTTCATCATTAGAAGTTTTTTATAAAAAAGATTTAGTAAAAGAAAAGCAGGCTTTATGCAAAAAAGTCCAAATGAAAAGAAAACCGACTGACGGAGCAAAAGAAAATTTTGCTAATAAAGCCGTAGAAGAAGATGCATTAGTAAATGCTGTAGTTACACCTATAAATCTTAATGACAGAATAATAGGATATGCAATTTCTGCAAATGTTCTAAACAGAAACTTTGACTTTGTTGATAGAGTAAAAGGAGATGATAAAGGTATTGCAGTTACCATATTTAAAGACGATCTCAGAGTAGCAACAACAGTTATGAAGGGTGATAAAAGAGCAGTAGGAACATTATTATCCTCAAAAGTAGTTGATAAAGTTCTTATTGGTAATGAAAGTTTTGAAGGCGAAGCTATCGTTGTTGGAAAACCATACTTATCATATTATGTTCCAATTAAAGATGTAGAAGGAAAAACAATTGGCGTATTATTTACAGCAATGTCAAAAGAAATACTTGCAACTGAGTTCCAACGCACATTCGGAATAAGTATCTTTTTATTCTCAATGGTAATACTTGCAATAATTATTCCTTTCAACCTCTATTTCTCATTCGCTATAACTAAACCCATTGAATATTTAACAGGAATAAGCAAAAAACTCGGTCAAAATGACTTCACCGTTTCAATAAAAAATAATGACAGTAAAGATGAAATGGGTGAATTATACAGAGGATTCAGATACTTTATTGATAATACAAGAAGTTTAATTTCTAATATCGCCAGATCTTCCAAAGATATTTCAGCAGCTGCAGGTGAAATTAGTTTGACCGCAGAACAAACAGCACAAGGTTCCCAGCAAGTTGCAACAAGCGTAAGTCAATTAGCAAGGGGTTCCGAAGAACAGGCCAGTAGTGTTTCACAAAGCCTTGAAAATATTAACAATGTAAATAAAGTTATACAAGTAATTAATAAAAACGCTGAGAATATGCTCAAGTTGTCTGATTCCACAGAAAGTGAAGCAATGCACGGATATTCCGAAGCAGAAAAAGCTATTGACAAAATTAATCAAATAAGAAAAACATCCAGTGAAACTGCAAAAACAGCAAATGCTTTGGGTGAATTAGGATCAGAGATTGAACAAATTGTTGACCTGATTAAAGGTATTGCAAGCCAAACCAACTTATTAGCTCTTAATGCAGCTATTGAAGCAGCTAGAGCAGGTGAACATGGTAAAGGATTTGCAGTTGTTGCAGAAGAAGTTAAAAAACTAGCAGGTCAATCTGCAGCTGCTACAGATAAAATTACCACTATTGTAAAAGAAGTTCAGTTAATGACAAACAATGTCGTATCAGATATGGATAAAGGTGTAAAAGAAATCGATGACGGTGTTGTAACAATAGAAAATATTGGTGTAGCATTAAAAGATATTTTAAAAGTAGCCCAAACAGTAAGTAAACAGGCTGAAGAAGTTTCATCCATAACTGAAACACTTGCAAAAAATTCAGAAAATGTTGTAAGCAAGATGGAAGATATTTCTTCCATAACAGAAGAAACAGCTGCTCAGGCAGAAGAAATATCAAGCATTACTCAAGAACAGACAGCAAGTCTTGAAGAAATAAGTGCTGGAGCTCAAACATTTGCTAAGGTAGCTGATACACTTCTTAAGCAAGTAAACACATTCAAAATTTAGTAATTCTACTAAATACTAAGTTAAAAAGGATGGGCAAAACCCATCCTTTTTTAATGTATTTCTTTTATTGCTTTAGGAATATAATTAATTAATTGTGTTGCAGTCAGGCTGTACTCGGTAAGATCTTCTACTGCCATATCTGCTGCCAATCCATGGAGATATACTCCAAGTATAGCAGCATCCGTCAATTCACAACCTTGTGCCGCAAAACCTGCAATCATCCCTGAAAGTACATCACCTGTCCCG
>Ga0074198_1001642_pt1 | contig 14005 bp, 8 predicted proteins | sample EPASupsiteSAE323_FD_64527 | JGI IMG/M metagenome (GOLD analysis project Ga0074198, IMG submission 64527) | Bioremediated contaminated groundwater from EPA Superfund site, New Mexico - Sample SAE3-23 | ecosystem: Environmental > Aquatic > Deep subsurface > Groundwater > Contaminated ...
GCCGCGACTGCGCCCTCGGTCTCGGTGTCTTTGAGGGGGTGGCGGGGGCGGGCTGGGAGTTGGGGGGCGGCGGGGGGCGGGGGGGCGGTATGGACGATACGGGACGAGGGGAGCCGTACCGCGTCGTAAAATTGCTTGTAACCGGTGCAGCGGCACAAGGTGCCTGAAAGGGCGTCCGCAATTTCCTCGTCGCCGGGCTTGCGCGACCGGGCCAGGAGTTCGCGCACGGCGAGCGTCACGGCGGGAGTGCAATAACCGCATTGCACGCAGGACGAATCGATCAGGGCTTTCTGGATGAGCCGGATGGTCGGGTCTTTTTCATAAAACTCGACCGTGACGATGTCGGATCCTTCGGCCTGGGCTGCAAGGATGAGGCAGGAGTTGACGAGCTTTCCATCCAGAATGACTGCGCACAGGCCACAGGACCCTTCGCCGTTGCAGCCGTCCTTGATGGAGAAAATGCCGGATCGGCGCAGAAGGATTTTAAGGCTTTCGCCGTCCGCGCAGGCGCGGGAGAATTTTTTGCCGTTGAGGGTGAACGTGACTGTCATGCCTGTGCCTCCACGCCGAGGAGCGCATCAGCGACGAGAACGGATGCGCGCAGTCTCTTGAATTCGGCGCCGCCGCGCAGATCGCCTATGGGTCGCAGAAGCGGGGAGACAAGCGCTTCGATTTCGTCGCGTCCGGGAAGGGGACGGCCTTCGAACAGGGATTCCAGTTCGGGGAATCTCCTCGCCCTCGCGTCCATGCCGCCAAGGGCGATCTTCAGATCCGTCGGGACGGCGGAATCGCCGGGATGCTTTGCCGGGATGTATGAAACGGCGGCGGAAAGCACCGAAACATCGCAGGACGTGCGCGACCAGCGCGCATACGCGAAGTGTCTGTCATGAGGGAAGCGCAAAATGACGGAGGAAACGAGGCCCCTTGCGGGTTCCCGTGGGGCGGCATGCCAGTCAGCGGCGCGGACTTCGCTCTTGTGACCGGCCAGGCGGTAGACGGCTTCCGCGACGAGAAAGAGAGGAATGAGACTGGAGCAGGATTTGTCCGCCCCGATATTGCCGCCCACGGTCGCACGATTGCGGATGTTCCGGTCGGCCATGCCGAGGCAGGCCTGACGCAGGGTGACGGGAATAGGGCGCGGACAGGCCGGATGATCGATGATGTCCTGGAAAGTGGCGTTGGCGCCGATTTCGAGGTAATCACCCCGCCATGTGATCGAGGAGGGGAGAATACCCGCCATCGACACGACCGTCGAAGGCGTATCGCGGAAGCCGCGGGTCAGGAGCCACGTTCCGCCCGCCAAGGGGACAGAACCCGGTATGGATGCGAGCATGTCCAGGGCTTCAGAGGCGTCCCGGGGCTTCAGGAATTTCTCGATCATCGTTTTTCCTCTTCTGTCGCGCGTATCGCGTTCAGTCGCTCACACCGGCGCTGCGTGCCTGTCACAGGATGCCGGCCTTGCCGTAAAGCCTTTGCGCCGCTTCCGACGCTTTCAGGCGTATCTCGTTCTCGTCCGCGCCCGTCAGCTTCCGGTTTTCCACCACGAGCCGACCGTTCACGATGAGATGATCCACCCCGTGGTCGTATCCGGAAAAGACAAGGGCGGCGACAGGGTCGGAGAGAGCGCCTGAGTATTCGAGTTTCATCACGTCGAAAAGCGCGATATCGGCGGGTTTTCCCACTTCGATGCGCCCGAGTTCCGGGAATCCGAGAATGCGGGCGCCGCCTTCGGAGGCGATTCTGAGTACTTCGTTCGCGGTGATGCCGCCCGAACCGTAGCGCACGCGCTGCAAAAGAAGGGCCTGGCGCGCTTCGCCCAGCATGTCGGATGAATCGTTCGAGGCCGAACCGTCGACGGCGAGTCCCACCGGTATGCCGCGATCGATCATCTCCCGCACCCTGCAGATGCCCGAACCCAGGCGCATGTTGGACGAAGGACAATGCGCGATGCCCGTGCCGGTGCGCGAAAGAAGGTCGAGTTCGGCGTCGTCGAAGAAGATGCCGTGGGCGTACCAGACGTCCGGCCCTATGAAACCGCAGTCTTCCATCAGCTTCAGCGGGCGTCGTCCGTAGATTTCCTTGCAGAAAACGTCTTCGTCGGAAGTCTCGGCCAGGTGCGTATGCAGCCGCACTCCGTATTTTCGCGCGAGGATTGCGGAATCGCGCATCAGGGCTTCAGATACGGAAAAAGGCGAACAGGGAGCGAGCGCCACCTTCCGCATCGAACCGGGCGAAGGATCGTGATACTTTCTGATGGTTTCTTCGCTCTCGGCGAGGATGCGGTCCTCGTCCTGCACTGTCGTGTCGGGCGGCAGGCCGCCGTCCTTTTTGGAGCGCGACATGGAGCCGCGCGTGGGGGCGAAGCGCAGGCCGATATCGGCGGCCGCCTTGAACTGGAGGCCGGGCAGGTCTTCGGCGAAGCCCTTCGGGTACAGGTAATGGTGATCGGTGGTCAGTGTGCAGCCGGTCTTGGCCAGCTCCGCCATGGCGAGCATCGAAGACCAGTACACCGCCTCCGGGTCGAGGTGTTTCCAGATTTCGTACAGGTACAGGAGCCAGTCGAAAAGTTTGGCGTTCTGGACCGCCGGAAGGTTTCTGGTCAGGGTCTGGTAGAAATGGTGGTGCGTGTTGACGAGCCCGGGGATCACCACATGGCGCGACGCGTCGATCACTTTCGTGCCTGAGGGGACGGCGAGATTCGTGCCGATCGCGGCGATCCGCGAACCGTCGATCAGGATGTCCGCGCCGGACAGATCCGCGGAGGCTCCGGCGCCCGTAGCGCCCGCGCCCGCAGCGCCCAAGGCACCCGCGTCCACAGCGCCTGCGCCCGAAGCGGTGCGGACCCGATAGCAGTCCCGCAGGAGAATCACTTCAGAACCTCGGCGTTGAACGATTCGATCATGGCGTCGAGCTCGGCGGCCTGGGCGCGCAGTCCGCCCCAGTAGTTGCGATAGTCGCTCCACTGCGCCCTGAGTTCGGCCACGTCCTTGCCCTGCTGCTCGACCCAAGTGAAGTACTTGAGGTTGTGGATGCGCCTCTTGTCGACCTGGGAAAGCTCGAGCACATTGTCGACGCCCGCCACCTGCAGGCGCTCGAAATCGCGGTCGGCCTGGCGGGTGTTGTAGGCGCCGCGTTCCTCGTTCATTTCCTCAAGGCGCGAGCCGTACATGGACATGGAGTCGGTGAACATCGTGAACACGACGTCGTTTTCGTCGAGTTCGTAGTATTTGGCGAATTTGATGGCGGCGACGAGGTTGCCGACGCCGGAAATGCCCATGAGGTCGAGGCGCGCCATGACTTCGGCATCGACACCGGACGCGGCGAGGACCTTGCGGCCTTCGGGATCGTTGAAGAGGCGGATGAGGCGCACCGGGAGTTCATCGTCCACGCCGATAGCGGTGTCGGTTTCGCGCATGTTGTGGATCCAGGGGATATGCTTGTCGCCGATACCCTCGATGCGGTGATCGCCGAACCCGTTTTCGAGGATGGTCGGGCACTGCAGGGCTTCCGCCACGCCGACGCGGGCGCCGGGGAAGTTGTCGCGCAGGTAGGAGCCCGCGCCGAGTGTGCCGCCGGAACCGGAGGAAAGCACGGCGCCCGCGACGTGGTCGCCGGGACGGGAGATTTTTTTGAAGACTTCGGCCATGGCCGGGCCCGTGACCTGGTAGTGCCAGAGATGGTTGGGCAACTGGTCGAACTGGTTGAAGATGACCGCATCGGGACGCGTGGCCTTAAGCTCGTTGCACTTGTCGAAGATTTCCTTGACGTTGGACTCGCAGCCGGGTGTGGCGATGACTTCTTCGGCCATCGTCTTGAGCCAGTCGAAACGTTCCTTGCTCATGCCCGCGGGGAGGATGGCGATGGAGGGGCAGGATAGCAGTCTGGAAATATAGGCGCCGCCGCGGCAATAGTTGCCGGTGCTCGGCCAGACGGCTTTTTTCTCGATGGGATCGAAGCGGCCGGTCACGAGTTCGGGCAGGAGGCAGGAAAGGGCGGCTCCGACCTTGTGTGCGCCCGTGGGGAACCATTTGCCCACCAGTCCCACGATGCGTGCCCTGGTGCCGGTGATGGACGAGGGGATTTCGAAGTAGTTGACCCCGCCGTACCCGCCGCCGCGCTCGGTCGGTTCGTTGTGCCAGTTGACGCGGAAAAGGTTGCGGGGATGCACGTCCCAGAGTCCGATTCCCTTCAGGTCTTTTTTCACGAATTCGGGAATGAGGGCGGGGTCGCGCATCTGCGCGTAGGTGGGAAGGAGTATGCCCTTCTCGCGGCATCGGGCTATGTTTCTGGCGCGGTGGCTTTCATGTACGGTCAGGTCGATCATCAGTATTCTCCTCTCCGTCGATTGTCGTTCATATGCGCCAATTTCAAAAGCCGGTTGCTTTTGAAATTGGCTCGCATTTGCTCCGGTTTCCATGAAACCGTGCGCAAATGCCGCAAGTTCTGGTAACTTTTTCAAAAGTCTTCCGACTTTTGAAAAAGCCTCCTATGTCCATAAAGGAACGCGGTAGGCTCACCAAAGCGCGGCGGCCAGCGCATACCGTCAGACCTAGTATACAGCAGTTCCGACCGCTTTTGCGGCCGACTTTATGTCCTTGAGGCCGGAACCCGTGAGCATCACGACGACGCTCTCGTCGGGGCCTATCGCGGATCTGGATTTCAGGAAACCGGCGAAGGCGCAGGCCGACGAAGGCTCGGCGAAAAGGCCCGACATCCGCGAAAGATAGGCCTGCGCACGCAGAATGTCCTCGTCGGACGACACGACAGCGCCGCCTCCGTAGGCTTTCAGCTTTTTGAGGGCGTAGCTGCCGTTGCGCGGCACATCGACCGATATCGAATCGGCTATCGTGTCGGAAGGCCTGGATTCGAAGACACCTGTCTCGAAGGCGCGCGCGATGGCCGACGAGCCTTCGGCCTGTGCGGCCCAAATCCTGGGCATGGCCCGGATGCGTCCCAGTTTGATCAGATCCTCGAAGCCACGTATGACGCCTGCGATGATGACGCCGTCGCCCGTGGGGACGAACACGTGGTCGGGAGCGCGCCATACCGCAGGAGCCGTAAGAGCGGCTCCGGGCGTGCCGGGCGAATCGGGCGTGCCGTGCGTGCCGGTCGAATCAGACGCGTCGCTTTCGGCGCGCCCCAGGGCCCGGGCGATTTCGAACGCCGCGGTCTTTTTTCCCTCTATCGTAAGCGGATTGTAGGCGGTATTGCGCGACAGCACGCCCGTCGCTTCCGAATAGGCGAGCGACTCGTCGAAGGCGACGTCGTAAGTCCCATCCACCTCGCGCAGGGCGGCTCCGTACTGGAGCACTTGGATGCGCTTGGCGGCGGGGGCGGCCTTGGGCAGGAACACCGTTATCGCCAGCCCGGCGGCCGCGCCGACGCAGGCCATGGAGGACGCGGCGTTGCCGGTCGAAGCGAGGGCGATTTCGCGGATGCCATGCTTGCGGGCGAAAGCCGCCACGAGCCAGCTCGCCCTGTCCTTATAGGATCCTGAGGGGTTGCAGGTGTCGTCCTTGAGCCAGAGGCCGGGCACGCCCAGCTCCGCGCGCAGGCGTTCGGGCGCCCAGAGCGGTGTGTCGCCCACGGGCAGGGGAGGGAAGTATTCGCGCTCGACGGGGAGGGGAACCGATTCGGGTCCGCCCCGCCAGTCACCTTCCCACACACACTCGAGCACGCCTTCCAGAGGCTTGCCGGCTGCGTTCGCGCCCGAACATTTGTCGCAGAGGTAACGTCCGGGCGCGATGTCGTACTCCGCCCCGCAGTCGGGGCAGCGGTACTTCCAGCGGTTCATGCGCGATGCTCTTTCGTGCGCGCTTCAAGGGCGAAGGGAAGCGCCGCATAGAAGGCTGCGCAGATTTCGAGGTCGTCGATGCGGTTGATCTCGTTGGGTGCGTGCGCCTGGCTTTCGTCGCCGGGGCCGAAGCCGATGCAGGGAATCTTGTGCCGCCCGCAGATGGCCACGCAGTTGGTCGAGAAGGTCCACTTATCGACCTCAGGCGCCCTGGCATAGAGCCCGGTGTACGCGTCCACGCCGGAAACGACGAGAGGATGGTCGGCCGGAATCTTCCAGGTAGGGAAATACAGTTCCTGCTTGTACAGTTTTCCCGTATAAGCGGGTTGTGCGTATTCGGGCATCCGGACGGTGAACTTGTCCACGCCCGCCTGCTCGAGCGCGCGCTCGACCTGGGAAATGGCGAGTTTGTCGTCCTCGCCCCAGGTGAGGCGGCGGTCGCAGTAGAGCATGGCCTGGTCCGGCACCGCGCACTGGCTCGGGCCCTGGACCTTCATCTGCGACACCGTGATAGTGCCCTTGCCGAGGAAGCCGTCGTCGTCGGGGGCGAGCACGGCGTTGAGTTTTTCGAGCGCCAGGGCGGCGCGCGATGCCTTGTAGGCCGCGCTCTCGCCGCGCTCGGGCGCCGAGCCGTGGCAGGAAATGCCTTTGATGTCGATCTGGATTTCCATGCGTCCGCGATGGCCGCGATAGAGCCTGCAGGACGTGGGTTCGGTGGAAACGGCGAAATCGGGAACGAATTTCTCTTCTTCGATGAGGTATTTCCAGCATAGACCGTCGCAGTCTTCCTCGATGACCGTGAAGGCGAACCAGACCGTGTAGTCGCCTGAGTAGGCCATTTCCTTGAGGATGCGGGCGGCGGTGATCATGGAAGCGGCGCCGCCGAGTTGATCGGACGAGCCGCGGCCGTACACGAGGCCATCCTTGACGGTGCCGGAGTGGGGTGGCGTCTTCCATTGGGAAGGGTCCCCGATGCCGACCGTGTCGATGTGGGCGTCGAAGACGAGCTTCTTTTTGCCATTGCCGATGCGGCCGAGGAGCGACCCGAGGCCGTCGATCCGGATGTCCTCCATGCCGGCTTCCCTGCACAGCTTCGCGATGAGCTCGACGCGTTCCTTTTCCGTGGTGCTGAAACCGGGGATCCTGATCATCTTGCCGAGGTTTTCGGCCGTATAGTCGCGATATTCCTTCGCCTTGGCGAGAATCGTGTTCTTGTCCATGTTCTACCTCGCTTCCATGTTTTTCCAGAGTCGCGACGCCTGCTCTCTGGCGAAGGCCTGGATTTTTTCTTCGTCGAAAAGGGCCTCTCTGTCTTTTATGCGCAATTTCCCCGCCACCGCGACCGAACGGACCGATCTCGAACTCAGGCCGAAGGCCATGTGTCCGGCAAGATTTCCATCCTCAAGGGGCGTAAGGGGATCGTAATCCCAGTGCACAAGGTCGGCGGGACAGCCGGCTTCCGGCCTGCCGAAGGCGAACGCCGGGCCGGGCGTCTGTGTCGCGCCGCTTCCCTGCGTACCGTCCGTCGCCTGAGCCCCGGCTACCGATTGCACCGTGCCCGCCGGTAGCATACCGTCCGCCGACTGAAAATCCTGAGCGAAATATCGTTCGAGCAGGCGGTTTCCGCGATCCAGACAGGCGAGGAAATCGTCCGGCCACCAGGGACCTGAGCTCTCTCTGTGCCTGAATACGGCGAACTTGAATTCTTCGAGCATGTCGGCGCCCATACCGTCCGTTCCCAGCACCACATTGCGGTGTTTCGCGAGGAGGGCATTGTAGCCGACCGAGTTGTTCATATTGGAGCGTGCATTGTGCGCGAGGAATACATCGCGGGCGTTCATGATCTCGACTTCCGAAGGGCTGAGCCAGACGCCGTGGCCGATAATGCTTTTGGGCGTAAGGCAGCCGACTTTGTCCATGCGCTCGACCAGATCGAGTCCGAAACGGTAGCGCGAATCGACGGCGTCGAACTTGTCCTCGCCCAGGTGGATGTGGATGCCCCTGCCCGTGGTCCGTACTGCGTCGGCCAGCCCTTCGAGCGTTTCGTCGCCGACCGTGAAGCCCGCATGGGCGCCGATCGCGGCCTCCGTGAGCGTGTGCCCGCCGCCCGCACGAATTTCGTCGATCTCGCGGGCGAAGCGCAGGTTCTCGCGAAGCCCCGCGCGGGCGCCCACCATTCCGTTGCGGTCGGTGGTTTCGTAGCAGAGAATGCCGCGCAGGCCCAGGGTTTCGTACGCCTTGCGAATGACGCTCAAGGATCCGTCTATGGCTTCCGGGCTCGCGTGATGGTCCACGAGGGAGGTCACGCCCGCATGGAGGGCGTCGGCGCCGCCTGAAAGGGCGCTGGCTTCGAGTATGGGCAGGTCGATGGCGCGGTCCAGCCGCCACCAGAGATGCTCAAGCTGCTGGGCGAAGTCCTTGGACGGCTGAATCGCGACCATCATGCCGCGGGCGAGGGCCGAATAGAGGTGCGTGTGCGCGCAGACGAGTCCCGGCGACAGGTAGCCGCCTGCGCCCGCTTTTTCCGCCTTCGGCCATTCGCCCGACAGGTTCTTTCCGACTGCGGCTATCGTGCCCGCCCTGTCGTCGCCCTCGTCCGGTCCGTATGCGACGAGATCCGTCGGTTCCGAAACGGTTTGAGGCTGCAGTGAAAGGATGCGAACGTTTTCGAAAATGATCATGCATTCGCCTCCGTGAGATAGCGGTGTTCGCGCCAGACGATGCGCGCCAGGGCGACCATGTCGCGCGTTCCCTCAGGCGAGGAGGCGCCGTTCCATGCCGCGTAGTCGAGTCGGGACGAAGCGGCCGCCCTGATCGTCCGCAGGGTGAGCGTCGGCATGGCGGTATCGCCGGAAAACGCGAAGCCCGGATTGTCGGACGCGGCGAGTTCGTCAGGAGTGTCGAACAGCGTCGGCTTGGCCCGGAACGGCTCGCCCTCCCAGGGACAGAAGCGTCCGCAGTTGCCGCACTCGTTGCACAGCCTGTCGATGTGGACGATCTGCAGCGCCTGCGCGAAGCGCGCGCGGGCGCCCGTCGCGACAAAGAGATTGGCGCGGTTGGGGCATACTTCCACGCAGCGCAGGCAGGCCGAATCGCAGGCGAGACAGCGCTCCGCCTCGCGACCGGCGAACCCCGGATCGCTCGTCGAAAGGGAAGGCAACGCTTCGCCGCGAAGCGCCAGTCTGGCGAAATCGGGTTCGGGCGGAGCGTAGTCGGAAACGGGCACCGCGCGACCCGCCTTCGCGAGAATGGCGTAGGCCGCTTTTCTCCCGTCGGCTTCGGCCGCGATGATGGACGCAGGCCCCCGGCGCGCGTCGCCGCCGATATACAGACCCGGCACACGGGTCTCGAGGGTGGCAGGATCGCAGACGGGCCGGCCGTCGCGGCCGCATTCAATACCCAGCGACTCCAGGAAAGTTCTGTCGGGCGATTCGCCGACTGCGGTGACCAGGAGGTCGCAGGGGATATCGAAGGTTTCGTCGGATTTTTCGGGCGCGCGGCGGCCCGAAGCGTCCTTGTCGCCCAGCGTCATCTTTCGCAGCGTGACGGTTCCGGGCGAAACGGATTCGGGGAGGGCGAGTTCGAAAAGCACAGGCGCGCCCGTTCCGTTTTTCCCTGCATTCGCGGAGCGGGAAGCGATGAGCGCCGAAGCAATGAGCGCGGAAGCTTCGGCGATCGCGTTGTCGAGTTCCTCGCGGTCGGCGGGCATTTCGTGTTTCGTGCGCCTGTAGGCGAGGCGGACGGATTCGACGCCGGGAATGCGCGTCGCGGCGCGCACCGCATCGCAGGCGGTGTTGCCTCCGCCTGCGACCAGCACGTTCCTGACCCCGGCGAAGGCGCCGCTGTCGCCCGAACCGAAGGCGGCGAGAAAATCGTGAGCGTGCATCACGGGCACGCCCGAGCCTTTCAGGTCCATGGTACGCGCAATATGGGCGCCCGAGCCCACGAATACGCTGTCGTAGCCTTCACGTTTCAGCGCGGCGGGATCGTTCACTTCGCGCCCGGAGACGAATTCGACGCCGAGCGAACGGATGCGCTCGATATCGGCGGCGATCTCCTCCCTTCCGATGCGGAAACGGGGAATCACGTTGGCGGGGACACCTCCCGGCGAGGCCGCCATGTCGAATACCGTCACCGCGTGCCCCGCGAGGGCAAGGTGATGGGCGCAGGCCAGACCCGCCGGTCCCGCTCCTATGACCGCGGTTCTGCCCTTTCCGGCAGCAGTGACGGCAACCTCCCCGGCAAAAGTCCCTGCGTCGATCCCGGTGGCAATTCCGGCGGCGGCGCCTGAATCGACGGGAAGCGAGGCCGATCGGGCGCAGGCGAGTTTCACGTCGCGGATGCGTACCGAACCTTCGTAGTCGACGCGGGAACAATGTTCCTGGCAGACATGGTCACAGAGAACGCCCGTGATATGGGGAAGCGGATTGTCGCTCAGTATGGTGGCGAGAGCCTCGGAATGACTGCCGCAGCCTGCGGCTTTGACATAGGCCGGGACTTTCTGGCCTACGGGGCAGGCCTGGACACAGGGGGCGGCAAAACAATCGAAAACAGGCAAAGCCCCGTCGATCGATGCGCGTCCCGATTTCCATTCCTTGCGATATTCGGGCCTCTCGAGGGCGGCGTCGGCCAGAGCGCGCAGCGCATCGGCATCGGGCTTTTCGGGCGAGCCCGACAGGGCGAGCGAGGCTTCCCGGGCTATCTGTGTCAAGCGCAGATAGCCGCCCGGCTTGAGGATATCGGTGGCGATGGTCAAAGGTCCGACGCCTGCGCGGACAAGGTCCGCCGCGTTCAGCGCCGAAACACCGCCGCAATAGGAAAAGCGCGAGGGAAAGTCGGGAAGTTTTTCCGACAGAATGGCCGCCAGTCTCGCGGTGATCGGAAAGAGGGCGCGGCCCGACATATAGCGTTCGGCTCCCGGCAGAAAGGAACCGTCATTGGCGTTGGCGAGCGTGTTCGAGAGCTTGATTCCGAAACGCCTCCCGCGTGCGCCCGCCGCGGCCTGGAGCGATTCGATGAGCGCGATCGCCTGCGCAAGCTGGAGATCGTGTTCGAAACTTTCGCGCCTGAGGATGATATCGTCCCACCCGAGCCGGTCCAGGATATCCCGGGCCATATCGTAGCCGACCAGCGTCGGATTGAGTTTGACGTAGCAGTCGAAGCCTTTTTCTTCGATGAGATAACGGCCGATCCGCTCGATTTCGTCGGGCGGGCAGCCGTGCATCGTGGAAAGAGTCACCGAGTGGACGGGACGGACCGGGAAATGCGTGGCCAAAGTCCGCGCTTTTTCGAGCGCGGCGTCGCCGAATGCGTCGCGGAAGACAGGCGTTTCGATGAACGCGGACAGCTCCGCCAGAGCCTCGCTCCAGTACGGAGTGGCCTCGGGCCTGCGCATACCCTCAATGAAGGCGTCGACCTTGGCGCTCTTGATACCCGCCAGCGTGTAGCCGACCGACATATTGAAGAAAAAATCGCCCGGCTTGTGCGAAAAAATCCGGGCCGCCAGATTGGTCACGATCCATGCGTTCAGGTATTCGCGACGAGCCTCTTCGAGAGTAAGCTCGGTCGACCATTCGACGTTGTGCCCTTCGTCGAGCGCGTCGATGCAGGGCTTGTCGATGTCGAGCCGATCGTTTTCCTGCACCGTCTTCAACTCGAACACTCTTGCGCCCGAAAGATAGGCGGCGAGGATATTGGGCGCGATCTGACTGTGCGGGCCGGCCGCCGGTCCGACGGGGAGACTCGCCCTTCCCGACATGACGTCGAGTCCGGGGCTTTCGGCTTCCAGGGCGAAAATACCCCTGAAAAGTGAGCCCGGAATTTCGTAGATGGAATCCTTCGCGACGTACTCTCCCGCTGCGCGGGAAAGCAGTGCGGTGAGGGAACTGGTCTTCATCAATTTGCTCATCGGTACCCCCAAGTGAGGAATCTGCCGGCGCCGGGTCCGCTCGCGGCCGTGCCGGATTCAAGTAAAAGGCGGGGCGTGCCGAAGACGCGGGTGCCGCGCAAGTAGGTGCCCGCGATTCTGCCTGAGAGTCGCATTCCCGCGAAAGGTGTGATCGTACTTTTGCTTTCCATTCTGGAAGAATCGAGGAATGTCGTGGCTTCCGGATCGACGAGGACGAAATCCGCGTCTTTCCCGGGTTCGATGGAACCCTTGCCGCCGGAAAGACCATAGCGGCGCGCGGCCGCACTCGATGTCGCCTCGAGGAAGCGGGAAAGGCTCAGTCTTCGCGCAAAAAAACCTTCGGACAGAAGGTAGGGAAAAAAGGTTCCGGTTCCGGGAATCCCGCCGTACGCAGTGAGCGGATTCCCTGTCATTTTTTCGCGTTCGGGCGCACCGGCGTGGTCGGAGGCGACGAAAGAAATGGTTCCTTCGGCCAGAAGCCGCCACAGGAGCGCTTTCTGGGAGGCTTCCTTGACGGGCGGCGCCGTTTTGAGCGCCGCTCCATACGTCTCGAAATCTTCTTCGTCGAATGCAAGATAATGCGGTCCGGTTTCGCAGGAAGCGCCAGATCGCGCGACAGCTTCGGCCGCGGCGGCGGTACCGACGTGGACCACGTGAAGGGAGGAACTGTGTTCGCCGCAAAGTCGCACGGCTTCCCTGCAGGCTTCGATCTCGGCTTCCATCGGCCGCGACGCGTAGTAATCGCGCCATACGGGCGGTGCCGCGCCGCGCGCGGCGGCCAGTCCCGCCTGCGCCCTCGCGATCAGTTCGGGATCTTCGGCATGCAGCAGAAGAGGGCGCTTGAGCCGGGCACATTCGGCCGCCGCGCGCGCGAACTGCGCTTTGGTGACCGCGGTGAAGCTGTCCATGCCGGACACGAAGTAGCATTTGAAACCGACCACATAAGGCGCAAGCGCTTCCATGGCGCCCGCAAAGGATGTGTCCGCTGTATGTCCGGACACTCCACCATAAAACGCATAGTCGACGACAGCCTTTTTTTCGACGACGGCGAGCTTGTTCCTGAGTGCCTCGATCGTTGTGATAGGCGGCAGGGAGGTACAGGGCATGTCGATTATCGTCGTTACACCGCCCCGCGCCGCTTCCTTCGTGCCGTGGAGGAAATCTTCGCGCCATTCGAATCCGGGTTCGTCGAAATGGACATGGGGGTCGATGGCCCCGGGGAACAGCATGAGGCCCGATGCGTCGAGGGTTTCTTCCGCGGCGGCGAATGCCGCGGCCTCGGTGATGCGGACGATTTTGCCGTCACGGATCAGCAGATCCGTCTTGCGGAAATCGCTTTCGCCGGGGAGGGCGGCAAGCGCGTTTTTTACGATCATTCGTTCCTCCCGCCGCGCGCGCCGGCCGGAAAACGTGAGTCGGTCGGAAAATGTGCGCCGGCCAGGAATGCGGAAACTTTTTCCGGGGTGAACGGCAGGTCGTATGGCGCATCCACGTCCGGCCGCGCGGCGCGCAAGGCATCCAGAACCGCGAAATAGCCTGCGATTCCGTAAATGAGGGGCGGTTCGCCGACGGCTTTCGAGTTGGCGCTCGTTGTCGGGTTGGGCGATTCGGGAAGGAATTCCACTTCGCATTTTTCGGGCATGAACGATGCGTCGGGCACTTTGTACGTCGAGAGAGTGTCGGTGAGCGGTCTGCCGTCGTCGCCGAATTTCAGCTCTTCGAGGAGTGACCAGCCCAGGCCCTGGGCGAGGGCGCCCTCGATCTGGCCCAGATCGACCGCCGGGTCGATGCTGTGTCCCATATCGTGCACGATCGTCGCCCTGTCGAGGCGATAGACGCCTCGCAGTGTGTCGACGGTGGTTTCGATGACAGCCGCGCCGTATACGTGATAGGCGAATGGTGTGCCGCGCTCGGCTTTCATATCGTAGAAAAGGCCCGGCGTCGCATAGAATCCGTGCGCCGAAAGGTCGATGCGCGCATCATTGGCCGCCGTTACGAGCTTTTCCCAGCTGAGTTCCGTGGAGGCGCCGCGCAGGAGGATTTTGTCCCCTATTATCTCGGTCTCGCCGGGAGCGGCGCCGAGCATTGCGGCGGCCTTTTCCAGAAGCCTTGCCTTGATTTCTCCGCAGGCGATTTGCGCCGCCATGCCGTTGAGGTCGGCGCCGGTACTCGCTGCGGTGGGCACAGTGTTGGCTACGGTGAGGGTGCTTGTCCGTTCGACGTGTATGCGCGAGGAATCGACGCCGAGGGCGCGAGCGGCGATGAGGGCTATCTTGCGCGACACTTGCTGGCCCATTTCCACC
>Ga0074198_1001643_pt1 | contig 14004 bp, 10 predicted proteins | sample EPASupsiteSAE323_FD_64527 | JGI IMG/M metagenome (GOLD analysis project Ga0074198, IMG submission 64527) | Bioremediated contaminated groundwater from EPA Superfund site, New Mexico - Sample SAE3-23 | ecosystem: Environmental > Aquatic > Deep subsurface > Groundwater > Contaminated ...
CGGAGACTATATAATACACCACAGGCGGAAAAAAGCCTTCGATTTAAAGCCCGGCGCGACGGTAAAATGCTCGATCGATTCGGAGCTGCGCATTCGCAATATGCAAAATCACACAGGCCAGCATATCCTTTCCGAGTCGTTCATCAGAACGCACGATCTTCACACAATTTCGATGCATATGGGCCTGGATTACATGAGCATAGATCTCGCCGTTTCAGACAAATTCGGCGCGAGCCTTCCTAAAAATTTCAAGCTCGACAAAAAAATTATAGAAGACGCCGAAAATATGGCTAATTCGATAATAAGAAAAGCGCTCGACGTTAAAACTTTTTACGTGAATAAAGCGGAGCTTTCAAATTATAAGCTCCGCAAAACTCCGGAACTCGAAGACGATTCGGTGCGCATCGTTGAAATAGGCGGCTTCGACGTTTCGCTATGCTGCGGCACTCACGTCAAAAATACCGGTGAAATAGGCATCATAAAAGTTATCTCGCAAGAAAAAGCCGGCGGCGCCGTAAGAATAAAATTCTTATGCGCCTGCCAATGCTTCGAAGACTACAGAAAAAAGAATTATATACTCTCAGAATCGTCCGAAATGCTAAGCATCGCCTTTTCAGATCTTCCTAAAACAATCGAAAAAATTAATCAGGAAAATAAGGCCATAGCGAAGTCACGCGCAGAACTGTTCGACAAATACTTTGCGGAATTCGCTTCCGGGCTTTGCGCGGGAAAACATATCGAAAATGGAATATATCTTTCCGAATGCCCTGACTTCGACTTCAACGAAATTTCAAAAATGGCCCAGATATTTTCAAAAGCTCAGGGATCATTCGGCTTTATTTTAATAAAAACCGATCAGGCGGCCGGAACTTTCAGATTCATACTGGGAAAAACCGCTTCGTATCCAAGAGACGTCAAACAAATATTTTCGGAAATATCAGTCGAATTTTCAATAAAAGGCGGCGGCAGCCAGCTCGTCGTTCAGGGCGGCAGCGTAGAAACCCGCATGCTCGCCGATTTCACGAAGAAAGTAAAAGAAAGGCTGAGCCTTTAAGTGGACGAACCTATCGCCGGTTTAATAAATATTGCCTCTCACAGACTTTTATTAACCGATAAATTCCGAATGGCGTTTTTTAAAAAAACGATAGCCGCGAATATCAAAGCTGGCCACAAAGTCGTGGAGCTGGGCGCGGGAACCGGCATTCTTTCGTTTCTGGCGGCCGAATGCGGCGCTATAGTAACGGCGGTCGAATACGATCGTAATAATTTTGAAAATTTAAGAAAAAACATTTCGAATAACGGCCTATCTGAAAAAGTCCGCCCCATACATGCCGACGCGAAATATTACGTCGCGAACGAAGCGCAGGATTTTATAATATGCGAAATGTGCCATTGCGGTTTTCTCGTAGAACGCCAAATAAACATAATAAACTCTTTCTTAATATCTCACCGCGAAAAATTCGGCGCAATACCTGAAGTTATACCCTCAAGGGCTGTAATGGAATTTGATTTGATTTGCTGCGAGTACATGTTTTACGATTATAACATTAAAACGGTACATTACGAAGACCCTTATTCGGAAGATGAATCTTTTATCGCCCCGGTTTCCGAAAAGGTCGTCTACGCCGCGATTGATTATCGCGCAAAGCTTCCGGACGAAACGATAAGAAAACGGGGATCGTTTAAAACAATACGCGAAGGCTCCATAAATACGCTGAGGTTGAGTATGTTTATCTCGCAGAGTGAGGCTTTGAATTCCTCCGGCGACCGATGGTTTTTAAGTAACATTCATTTTCCGCTAACGGATAGCTTCAACGCCGGATGCGGCGAAACGATCGAATATGAAATCGAATACAAAGCCGGAAGCCCGCTTCAAAATTTCAATTTTACAATGAAGCGCGGCGAAAATATTTTTTTTGCAACTTTATAAGCTGATGTAATATAAAAAAACGCAAGTAAAGGAGTGTTTTATGACGAATAATGAATTCCTCGAAAAATTACGCCTGCAAACAGGCGGAAAGGTAATTAAAGAAGACAGCGTGGGCGGACTGACCGATACGATTTTACGGCCATTTTCAAGGCTATACGCGGATTACAAAAAGCATTATATAAAAGTAGATTTTATAGACTCGGCCGAAATTTTGCTTGAAATAAGCGTCACTACGCCTCACCGCATGCTTTTAAGGCCTGAAAATATTATAAGCAAATTGCTCGACAAAGTCAATCTTTCACCAGAAGTGAAAATAGGCGATCCCGAATTCGACGCTGCTTACGTAATCCAGAACACCGATGAGCAACACGCGAAAAAAACCATAAACGAACGGTTCAAACAGTTAATTTCCAGCCTCACGCCGTTTCTGTCATTCGAAATGACCGACAGGGAATTCAAGCTTGTAAAATCGGTCGATATTACCGGAATTTATACTACCGAAAAAGCGTTTTCCGATATCAACATCCTGGTGGAACTTGTCGAGGCAACAAAAGGCATTTAACAAAAATACGGAGGGGAAAATGTTCGGACTGGGCACAAGTGAAATAATACTGATTCTGATAGTGGCGTTAATCGTCTTCGGACCGTCAAGGCTTCCGCAAATAGGCGGCGCCGTCGGCAAAAGCATAAAGGAATTCAAAAAATCGCTAAATGAAACAAACGATGATAAAAACCAAGACGGCGAAAAGAAAGCCGAGGGGAAAAAAGAAGAATAGCCGCAAATGAGCATATATTAATTTGAAGAAGCTCCGGAACCGGCAATTTTTATAAATATCAATCCGATTTCATACAGGGCCAGCATCGGGACCGCCACGATCAATTGCGACACTACATCCGGCGGCGAAAATATGCCGGCAAGTATGAATATTACAAGAATGGAATATTTCCTGTTATTCACGAACCACTCGCGCGAGACCAGGCCGATCAAGTTTAAAAAAATCATCGCCAGCGGAAGTTCGAATACAATTCCGAAAACGAGCGACACTCCTATTAAAAAATCGGAATACGCCCCGACCGAAATCATCGGCCTGAACATATCATTAGAATATCCCACCAAAAAACCTATTCCGACCGGTATCGCTATATAAATCGAAAATATCAGCCCGAGATAAAACGCGAAAGTTGAAAATACGAGCATATAATTAAAATATTTTTTTTCGCGCTCCGTAAGCGCAATGTAAATAAAACTCCAAATTTGAAATAATACATACGGCGCCGAAATTAACGCGGCGCCATACAGCGCGAGCTTTATTGAAACGAAAAAAGCTTCCGCGGGAGATATAAAAACAAGTTTTTCACCTTTTAAAACGCCTGAAATATTATCGCTTAAAAAACGCATCAGATTATCGGAATAATAAATAGTCAGAACAAGGGCCAGCCCTATCGCAAGAAGCGATTTAATCAACCGCGCGCGCAATTGCGTGAGATGTTCGGTAAGATCCATTGCCGAATCATCCCCGCTGCCGCCAGGCTTATCATTTTTACGCTCTTCGTCCGGCGCGAGATAACATTCGCCGGTATCCGGTACTTGTTTTTCGCTATCATGCATGGTAAGCTCATTATAAAATAAAACGGGAATTTTGTCAAAGCCGTCAATCATTTTTATAAATTACTTAATTCGCGATTGAAATAAAACATCCTTTTGTGATATATTAGTTGCTGCACTCTTATATTTAAATTTTAACTACTAGAGGCGCAAACAAATATTTTTAGCCGCCGAAGCCATATTTAGCAGCTCAGCTGTAACGCTTTTAACGGCTAAACAACGAAATTATAAATTCTACTAATCGGAGGAAACGATGAATTTTTCTCGTAAAACAGCTGTTTTTAAAATTTTAAGCATTCAGGCCGCCGCTTTTTTTATTCTTGCACTCCTGCCCGCACTCGCGTTTGCGCAGGAAACCCAGAAAATCAAGTTTTCATATTCCCCAAACACCGCCGCAAAATCGGTTTTCGTAGCCGGAACATTCAATGATTGGAGCAAGGATGCCGCCCCTATGAAAGAAACGCAAGGCGGCGTATGGGAAACAGAAATGGACATCGCGGCTGGAAGCCATTTTTATAAATTCGTAATCAACGGCAACGTATGGGTTTCGGACCCTTCGAATCCCGAAACATCCGATGACGGCCAGGGCGGTAAAAACAGCGTTTTATATGTCGGAAAGAATGTTTTCGAACGCATAAGCAAAGTATCGCCGAAAGACGAACTTATAGAAATCGAAGGCCTTCAGCACAAACCAAATGAAGTTAAGTATCTCGATTTCACCGCAAAAGACCGAGTCCGCATAATGCTAAGGACTTTTAAAAACGACCTGAAAAAAGCCGTTTTGCTTACAGCCGGCGGACGCGTGAAAAAATTCGCCGGCGTTAACATGAAAAAATACGCCACTGATGACATTTACGATTATTATAAAGCGTATTTTCCAAATTCAGACTCACAGTGCGTTTATCTTTTCGAATTATCTTCAGGCGGAAAAACTTCTTATTACGGATACAAAGGATTGTTCGAACCATCGAGCGGAAACGGCCTTTCAAAAAACGCAATCAAAGTTCCCGATTATTTCTTCTTGAACGTCAATAACGTTTGCTGGTGGCCTGATGCAATATTCTATCAGATTTTCCCCGACAGATTTTACGACGGCGATCCGAAATTGAACCAGAAATTCGTAATGCCCTGGGAAAGCGAGCCGTCTTTTGACAATTTCATGGGCGGAGACATCGCCGGAATAACGCAAAAGCTCGATTATTTAAAAGAGCTGGGCGTTAACGCCATTTATCTGAATCCGATCTTCAAGTCTTTTTCCAACCACAAATACGACGCCGTGGATTATTTTGAAATAGATCCGACACTCGGAGATTTGACATGCTTCGACACGTTCGTTAAAAGCTCTCATGAAAAAGGATTCAAGCTGATACTCGACGGAGTCTTCAATCACACTTCGACCGATTTTTTCGCATTCGCCGATGTCAAAAAAAATGGGGCCGGCAGCAAATACTCTAGCTGGTATAATTTTAAAAGCTTTCCGCTCGACATGCAAAAGCCGAATTACGACTGCTGGTGGAATATCGGCTCCATGCCGAAGCTGAACATTAAAAACCATGACGTGTACGATTATCTCTTAAGCGTTCCCGGCTACTGGATGAATCGCGGAATCGACGGTTTCAGACTCGACGTACCAAACGAGCTGCCGCACGCATTCTGGAAAGATTTTAGAAAAACCGTCAAACAGCGCAACAGCTCAGCTTATATAGTCGGCGAAATATGGTCCGACGGAGCAAAATGGCTCGCCGGCGACCAATTCGATTCAATAATGAATTATAAACTGAGAAATTTCCTCATTTCGTTTTTCGTCAAAAACGAAATGAAGCCATCCGAATTAAATTCAAAACTATCCTCTGACAAGATTAACATATCCGAAGCGGCCTTCTTCTCGCTTTTCAACCTCGCCGGTTCTCACGACACTCCTCGAATATTGAGCGTTTGCAACGGCGATATAAAAAAAGTGGAAAACATTATAGCTTTTATAATGGCTTATCCAGGCTCGCCATGCATTTACTACGGCGACGAAATAGGCCTTACCGGAGAAAAAGACCCGGCCAACCGCAAATGCATGCAGTGGAACGAGGCTAAATGGAATAAAGATATACACAATTTTTATAAAAAAATAATTGGAATAAGAAACGAAAACATCGAACTTAGAAGAGGCGATATATTCACTTTAGAAGCCAGCGATGAAGACCGTTTTATCGCCTTCGTACGCCCTTACGGAAACTCGGCGGTTATTTGCTCGTATAATTTATCAAAAAAAGATATTTCGCGCTCCTATAAACCGCAAAACATATATTCATTTCTCAGCTATTCGCAAGACGCGCCTGAAAAATTGCAAAAAATAAAAGTGAGCAACCTGATGGAAGGCGAAACAAAAGACCTCGAAAAATCGGACATAAAAGAAATAGAAACCATAACCCGCGCCGAAACATTTTCCATTTATAAAATATCTTTCGATGAAAGTAAAAAATAATTTACGCCGGAATTTTTAAAGACTTTAGCGTCGAACGCGGAAACATATTCAGATAATTTAATATTGCCGATGGCGAGCACATCGCCGTCGGCATTTAATATGAGCGGGACGCTCTTTCTTATTGTACGATCGATCTTTTCATTAATGAAAAGATCCGAAATTTTCTGCGTCTTTCCGTTCATGCCGCGAGGCTTGAAATAATCTCCGCAGGCGAAGCTTTTAACACGAAGCTTGCCAAGGCTTCCGGACGGCAATATAAAATTGAAACTGCCGCGGCAAATTTCGCATAACCCGTCTAATTCGCCATCGTAAAACCCACGCTTAAATTCATATAAAAAACCGCCGCAGGATACGAGCTTCGTATCTTCGCAATCGAGCTCAAATTCGGAGATTTCTTCACCGCGGATAATTTTACGCTTCTTATTGGAAATAATTATATTTTCCCCGCTCATACGATACTTTTCATACGGCTCGTACGAGTTTTTCCTGTAAATATAAAGGCGGCCCGAAACGAGCTCGCACTCGACGCCCGAATTCTTATTTTCTATGAACGAAATGGCCGCGTTAACGCTCGCAAAGTTCAAACTCGAAGATTTCAAGCCGAAGGCGCGCGCCGCATATAATATAAAACGCCTCTTTACAGCAAGATGAAGCTCCAGAAAATCAGAAACGCCGAATTCAATAAATTCTTTATTTACTTTTACCAGGCCGCCGGAGTAAAATTTCACGGCCGCCGAATCTATAAAATCGTTTTCAACTCTCTGGATATCTTGAAACGTGGATATTTTAGCCAGGAAGTTTTCATTAAGCTCCTTTATGGCCGGAATTATTTTCGAACGAACGAAATTCCTTTCATATCCGGTATCCGAATTTGTCGAATCGGTCGAGTGCGTTATGTTTTTAAGAGTCGCATAAGACGCGATATCGGCTTTAGCCGCGAAAAGAAGCGGCCTTATTATTTCGCCCGACTGAATGCCTATTCCGGAAAAAGACGATGGCGAACCGCCTTTTACCAGGCGCAGCATGAGCGACTCCGCCGAATCGTCAAGATGGTGCGCGGTGGCTATTTTGTTAAACCCGTTAACACGGGCCGCCTCTTTTAATATGTTATAACGGCTTTCACGCGCAGTTTCTTCAAGCGAACGCCCGCATTCGCGGGAAATTTTCGGAATATCGGAAAAGCGCTCGTGCAATTCGACGCCGTATTTTTGGCAGCTGGAGCGCACAAAGGCGAGTTCTGCATTTATTTCCGAACGGAGGCGTATATTATGATCGAGATATAGCGCAAAAATTTCGAAGCCTATTTTTTTCTTCATGACGCTCAAAAGATGCAGCAGACATGAAGAATCGAGGCCGCCGGAATACGCGAGCAAGACGCGGTCGCCGCAAACGAGCAGGCCGTTCTTTTTTATGAAGCCGAGAAAATTGATTTCAAAAATGCTTTTTGACATATAGGCGAGGCCCGCACGTGCAAGCCTTTCTTTCCTTATATTAATTTTAGTTTATATAACTTACGTTTATACGCTTTCGCGCCGGAGTTTTCTTATATTTAAGCGCCGGATAACCAAGCGTCATGGCGTTATATACGAGATTTCCTTCGGGAATTTTAAGAAACCGCCTGATGTTTTGAGAACGTTCGGCGGCCCGTGAAAGAAAACCATTGATGCAGCTTGCCAGGCCGAGCGTTTCGGCAGTGAAACTCATCGTCAGTAAAGCGTAGTCGCAATCGTCTTTGGGCATGGCTGAGTTTTTAGAAGCATGAGTCACTATTATCGAAGGCGCGTCATAAAAAAGCAGATCTATTCCATCGAGCCACATTTTATAACCATATTCAAACGACGGCCTGTTTTTTTCAACCATCGAAGCTACGTGCGCGCCGACAGCCAATCTGAAAAATATTTTTTTTACAGGATTGGCGATCATATTAATTAATTCCTTATAAAATTCGAACGTCAATTCGGCCAGTTTATTGAGCTTATCGCCAGTCACGACGCAAACGTTCACTCCCTGCGAATTCTTAGCCGTCGGCGCATAACGCGCAGCGTTTATTACCCTGGATATGAGCTCTCCCGGCACGGGCTGCTTTTTATAATTCCGGCAGCTTCTTCTGGATCTTATGAATTTTAAAAAAGATTCGTATTCAAAATTATTTGCGAGCGGTTCGCCAAATTCTACCGGATCGGCGCTTTCGAATTCAATGGCGCCATTCGGACACACCGAAACGCAATGCCAGCATTCGAAACATTCATTGGATCCATCGGCGGCCGCCTTCGGCGCGCATCCGTTTTCGCCCGCATTTATAAGGCCGCGTTTGCAAGCCAGCACGCACATATTGCATTTTAAACATTTTTCATAATTTATTTTAATCATAAATATCCTCCGAAAAACAAAGTTTTTTTAGGATTGACAGCAGCTCATTTCACCGGCGCGCCACCGGACAAATTTTCAGCTTCGCCATCGGGCTTTTTCGTACGCCGAGCCAAAACATGCTCGCATTGCGCATTTTTTTTGCGCAAAATAACGTATTGCCATAGAAGCAGAAATAATATCGCCGTTGCGACAAAAAACATAAAATTGCGCCTGACGCTCATCAGGCTCCGAAAATATTTCAATTCATCGTCGAAAGAATCGTCCGCAGATGAATAATGGCCATGCGTCGGACATTTGATACTCGAAAAAAAATCCGCAGCTTTACTTACAGGCTTTTCAAAAACATATGATTTAGAACTGGCTAAAGGACATTTCGGTTCCGCTTTCAAGTAGCCTTTTTCGACAAGAACTTCAACGCTCGAAACAGCCGACGTGTTTTCCATCAAATAAAGCTCGACCGCGCCTTCTATGGTTTTAAGATTAGCCCGGCAACTCTTGCCCGCGGCATACGCCGAAACGTTTCTATTGTATGACGCGTATAAATCCGTCGCCATAAGGCATAAAACGCAAAAAGAAACGATGCAAACAACCGCCGCATCGCACAATTTAAATATAACGCCATTCCTGTTCATCATAAAAACGTCCTTTAAAACCGCTTTATTAAGAATATATTTACCGCGCCGGCGGCTTATCGCAATTATTTTATCAAATTATCGCATTTAATGCAATAATGGCGTTCAAAGTAAAATTCAAAAACCGCTTATTTTTTTAAAAGAATCAGTCCGTCAAAACCTTCGAGCGTCAACCTGCCTGCGTCTTTTCCATTATTGATCCGAGGCGCCTGAACGCCTTTTATCATTTTATAACCGTTTTCGATGTCCAGAGTAACGCATTGCCGCCCGGGATTGCAAAGCGCCATCCCTTTTTGAAATTTTCGGCGATAAACTCCACTCGAAAGCTTTTCGCAGGACCCTTCGGGCATCCCAAGATATCCCTTTCCCGCTCCGGCGTTATCGTATTCGTCGAACCACATCAATCCGAAAGAGCCATGACCCGCGGTAGCAGCCTCATATGAATAAAACCCGTCCCCAAGAAGCGTCGAAGCGAGCGAAAACCGCATCCGCCTGTAATTGGGTACAAAACCACTCCTTTTTAACGGATTGATTTCCTTTTCACCGCCCTCTGGAAAACCTTCGTCCTCATACACTTCTACCATCACGCACGCGCTTTTTTTGAACCAGTCGAGATAACAGCTTGAAGGATATCGCGTTTTTTCATCGGTATTTATAAAAAGGGCCTCCCACCAGCGAAGGCTCGCATTTTTCCATCCGGATGTTTCATACACCTGACCGTCATATGACGAAATATTTGTCGAGAGCGGGTTATTACGGATTATTTTCAGGCCGCGATATTCTTTTCTTAAAAATTCGAGCAAAATATCGACGCCTTTAGCGCATGATTCATCGAATTTTTCTGCCGCCGCGCTCGAATTATTACAAAATAAATCAAGCTCTTTTTTTCTTGCAGGATCCGTCGCCGCAAGCCAGCTTTGAGCATCGCTGAACCTGTCGATGACGATTCCGTCGTAAGCGGCATTTTTATTATCCAGGTAAGCCCAATTTGCGGCATCCGCCTCGCCGGTAACTTTTTTTAACAATTGCCGGTCCGTAAGCATCATAAAGAAATATTCAAGCCAGCGAATATTTTTATCGATTCCATTTACCTTTACTTCAGGACATGCCGCCGTAATATTCATGACCCATGTTTCGGGCCAAAACCGCACATGCATAGCGACGCGCTCGCCCTTTAGATGATCAGACGCCTCTCTTACATAGCCCCTTTTCAATTTTATCACTTTTTTCTTAATATCGACAAAGCTCACGAGCGCGCTTTCATAATCGCCTATCGCCAGCTCTCCGCCGGCGAAAAAAAGCGGAGTGCCATCGTCGCGCAAAATTTTCTCGACGTGTATTACGCCGGCGCTTTTGTTAACGCCTTTAGATAAGACAGAACCGCACTCGGTAAGAAAAAAACACGTCGGAAGCTTTTTGATTTCAGGATTAGGCACGCGGCGCCCGCCGGGCACCTGCCGGAAATGAACGCACTCGGAAGGGCTTATTGGTCGAAATACCAGCATTTTGGGATTTAATTTCCGGGCTTTTTCAAGTTTTGTAAAAAGCGAAGCGTCGTCAAACTCGTTTAAAACAAGATCGTAACGCGCTATCGAAGCGGCGCTTTCTTTGTATGCGTCAAGCCACCACATGCCAAGACGCGGAAACGGCATATCGATAGATGAACCGCCCCACGCCATATTTAAAAATGGGCTAAAAAAAAACTCCGAAAACAAAACTAAGAATATAATCAATATTTTAAAATAACGTTTGGTATTTTCTTTTTCAATTTCGAGCAACCCTTTCCTCCAAATCTTAATACAATCTATTAAATCACGCAAGCCCGGTTACATAGCCCTGAATTTTCTGGTTATTTGCGCAAGCTCTGTCTCAGAAAAGCCGAAATAACTTTTCGCCATTTTATCGATAGTTTTAAATAGCTCGTTTTCATAAGCCCGGTCATAGTCCGGAGACTCGAAAAGACCGCTCATTTTCATTTCGGGATTTTCTTCATTTTTCGAATTGACGTTTTGCGCAAGCGTCCTTTGAATGCAATCAAACACGGAAGCGTAATGCGAAATTCCAAGGCCGAGACCCATGAATAATAAAAGGTCCGCTCTTCTGGAAAGCTCCGGCAGATGACGGCGATAGTTAAAGTTCCCTACAAACTTGCCCGCGTTTTTCTTGAAAACGAGCGCTTCAAAACGCCTTTTGTCCATAAGCCGGCCGATTTGCGCAAGCGCGCCGATCTGGCTATTTTCGAAACCGGAAAGGCATTTAATAAAATCGCCTATCGTCCAGTTCGAAACGTTAAAACCGTCCGAACGCGAAAGCCAGTAAAAGAAAAAAAGGTCGGAGCATAACGCCGCATAGACTGCGTTCGCATAATCGCCGCCGCGTATTTTTATATAACCCACACGCAAAGGCTTCGACGGCAAAAGAGAAACGGCGTCAAGATAAGGCGGATCGTTAAGGTAAACCGAAACGAAGTTTCTGGCCACGTGGCAATAGCCGAGCCTGAATACATCGCTTCCATGGTGCTTTCTTGCAGTAACATGAATGCCGCTATCGAAGCGATGTATTCTATTTATTATTTCCAGTTGCAGATTATTTTCAATTCTGGCGAGCGCATATTTTTTCACCTCGTAATTCGCAAGAGGCGTATAGCGGATTTTTTTCATTATAAAAGGCCTGAATTTCGAACGCCACCTATAAAGCGGCGTCGAATAATAAACCGGGCCGTCGTCGTCAGGCCCGCCGAGCCATATCGAAAATCGCTGGCTGACTTTGGCGAATAAAGGCGAAGGAATGTTGTCGAAAGACGCGATCATATGCGAGCGGCGGGGGCCGAATCCGGCCAGCAAACCGGCGCAATTGTCGTCATAGGTAATCGACAGCGGAACTATAAAACCGTAACGGCAGCCGCTTTCTGCAAACGAAGCGCTTTTTAAAACAAAGCAATTAAATACGTCTCTTGTATGGGCGTTCCGCCACCGGCCGACGTCATGCGGATATTTCGAAAGCGCCACATAGGGAGGGTTGCAAAGTAACGCATCGAAAGTTAATCCTTCGAACGCATCCTGCGTCAAAAAATTGGCCGCAGCGACGTTATAACTCAATCCGGCTATCTCGCCCGCCAAATCGATATTTTTCGCCGAAAAAAACAGCTTCGCCGAAAAAATCAATTTAATTATCTCGATAGAGTCCGATGAAATATCGATCCCGAATATATTATTTTCGATTATGGCCTTTAACATAACATATTCGCCGGATATTGAAGCCGGCAAAGAAACGCCGGATCTTTCGAACGCCCTTTTCAATGCGGAATAAACGGGCGTCAAAACATCTATGGCGGCGATAAGAAACGCCCCCGAGCCAACCGCCGGATCGAGTATTTTAAAATTAAATAACGCTTTAAATACGCATTTTATTCTTTTTTCGCATTCCAGATTTTCAAGCGCGTCTATAAATAAAGTTGAAACGTCTATATTTTCGCATAGCAGCGAATCGAGAGAATTGAATTTTCGTTCAAGCGCCGCCGCGATAACGCGCCGCGAATTTTTATGGCGGAAAAGAGAATCCCCCAGGGTTTCTCCGCATACTCCGAAACGCGCCGGCACGTCATGCGACATGACCCCGCGATGAAACATAGAACCGCAAAGCGGAGCAAAACGGCGCGGGTAGTCTTCGCCGACGCCCTTTAACGCGTAATCGCTCATATAACGCTCCGGAGAGGCCGACAAAAGCCCGAGCATATCCTTTAGCAATCCGCCGCCGGACGCATCGCCGGATTTTTCTATTTTAGAAATTAACGCCGGAATTACGGTATTTACGGCGATATAATTTCCGACGTCTTTTCCGGTATAATAGGCGCCGATCGTTTTTTGGTCGGTATATTTTTCAAAAATACATGCTATAACCTCGAAATTTATATGCGATTCGCTTCGTATGCGCTTCATTTCAAAATCCCACTCATACTGGCTGAAAAGCATAAAAAGTTTTTCGAACGCGCTATCGTCTATATCGATATCCGGATTTTTCAGCTCGATATCATGTTTTTCGAAAAATTTGACATCTTTAAAACCGGCGTCTTTCGTTTCGCCAAAAAATAATGCTTTAAGAAAACCACGGTAAAATGAGACCATGGTCTTTGGCTTTTTTAAAAAAGCGTTTTCTAAAAATTTAAAATCGCCTGCCAAGTATGATTTTTTTTGTAAAAAATAAAGATATATAAAACGCAGCAGCAATATAAAAGAATAACGCTCACGATCTTTGCCGCATGAAATGAAAACGATCGAAGACGATATTTCGCTTCTTAATTTTTCGATGCGCTGATGAAGAACGCCGGTTACTTTCTTTAATATATATTCATATCTTGTTTTATTAAACGTATTTTCAGTTAAACGCATATACTCACCATAAAACCAGCTTTAATTAAAGTCTATTTTACTAAAATTCGCGCCGGATTTCAATCGCTATAATTCACAGCTAAAAAAAGGGCGCCGCCGTCCATAATGAAAATGCCGGCGATGCCCTTTATCCGATTAATTTACTGAAGTTCGATTTTATCGATTATTAACTTCCCGTTATTTAACTTCAAGCCTGAAATTTTCGATTTGTCCGTCGGACATATCGCATGGATAATTTATTACATTGAGCTTGCGGCCGCTCATGATATCAACGCCGCCGCAATCGTAGCCAAGCATATATTTAACAAGCGCTTCAAGAATCATCGCGTTGCAAAAAGGCTCGCTGCGCCACTGGGCAAGATCCCAGAAAGACGCCGAAAAGAAAAGCCCTGAATCCCACTGGTAACCATAAAGCTCATCGCGGTTTTCCGAAAAAGCTATCGTTTCATCGTTTTTCACTTTGTATTTTGCGCGGGTAGAAATTAAATATTTTACAGCCGATTTTATGGCGATATCGTATTCGGCTTCCAGTTTTTCTTCGCGCGCTATATCGCGGCCGATATTTAATAAAGTCGTAAGCCCGAGCGCAGTGGAAAGATAGT
>Ga0074198_1001646_pt1 | contig 13983 bp, 12 predicted proteins | sample EPASupsiteSAE323_FD_64527 | JGI IMG/M metagenome (GOLD analysis project Ga0074198, IMG submission 64527) | Bioremediated contaminated groundwater from EPA Superfund site, New Mexico - Sample SAE3-23 | ecosystem: Environmental > Aquatic > Deep subsurface > Groundwater > Contaminated ...
AGTCTGGTGGATGCTTTGCACGCCTTCCTCGGACTCTTCCCTGTCAAAGCCCATTCCCATGAAAATCGCCTCGGAGATGTAGGGCGAGATTGGCGCGTTGAGCTTGAGGCAGGTCACGAGCACCTCGTGGAGCGCGTATTGCGCTGCCTTCTTTGAGCGCGCGTCCTCGCCGTAGATGCGGTGCTTGACGTCCTCCAGGTAGTTGTCGCAGAAGTCGTGCCAGAAGAAGGACTGCAGCGCGCAGATTGCGCCGTAGTAGTCGTACTGGTTCATCGAATCAGTGCACTTGCGCACGAGCCGGGCAAGCTTGCTCAAAATCCACTTGTCAGTTACAAACAAACCAAGCTCCTCGCCGGGCTTCTTCGAGTGGCCTTCGGCAATCTGGGTGAGCGCCTCGCCGTGGCTGTAGCCTGCAAGGGCCAGCTCGACGAACTTTGACGCGTTCCATAGCTTGTTGAGGAATGACTGCGCGTAGTTGACGTCCTTCCAGGAAAACACTATGTCCTTTCCGGTGCTTCCTGAAAGCGCAATCCACTGCCGCAATGCATCAACGCCTGTTTTTGCGATGACTTCCTTTGCCTCGACGTAGTTGCCAAGCGACTTGGACATCTTCTTGCCGTCAGCGCCGCACACCATGCCGTTTACGAGAACGTCCTTCCACGGTTTTTCGCCCGTGAGCATCAGCGAGCGGTAAGTCGAGTAGAACGCCCAGGTGCGGATGATGTCGTTGCCCTGCGGCCTCAGCGCTGTTGGGAAGAGCTTTTTGAACATCTCCTCGTTGTCGGGCCAGCCGCAGATTATGAGGGGCGTGATGCTTGAGTCCACCCAGCCGTCGCAGATGCTCTTTTCGCCGATGAGCGCGCCGCCGCACTCGCAAGCCGAAACCGGCGGCTTGTCCTTGGTCGGGTCAACCGGGAGCTTGCTTTCTTCGTAAGTGTAGGTCTTGCCGCACTTTTCACAGTACCAGAACGGCAGGGGGATTCCAAAGACGCGCTGGCGCGAGATGCACCAATCCCATTCCAAACCATCGACCCAGTCTATGAGGAGCTGCTGGGTGTACGCGGGAGTCCAGGACATCTGGTGCGCTGCTGCGCGAATCTTGTCCTCGTTTCCCTTGAGCTTTGCAAACCACTGCGTTGAGCGCAAGAACTCAATGGGCTTTTTGCACCGGTCGTGGATCTTGAGCACCTGGTCGTTGGGCCTCTGCTCAACAAGCACGCCTTCTTCCTTGAGCGCGGTGATTACTTTTTCCTTTGCATCGCGAAGCTGGACGCCGTCGAACTTGCCGCTGTTTTTTATGAACCCGGCTCCGTCGCACGCGTCGATGATTTGAAGGTGGTGCCTGTAGGCCCAGACCACGTCCTGCTTGTCGCCGAACGTGCACACCATCACCGCACCACTACCGAACGTCTTGTCAACGTCCTGGTCTGCGATTATGGGAACTGCCTTGTTGTAAAGGGGAACGATTGCCTTGCTGCCTACGAGCTTTTCGTACCGCTCGTCGTAGGGGTTGACCATCACTGCAACGCAGGCGTGGAGCAATTCGGGACGAGTGGTTGCAATCAGGAGCTTTTCTTTTGAGCCTTCCAAGCCAAAGTGCAAATAGTTGAGCATTGTCTTGTTGGGCAAGTCCTCTGCCTCTGCCTTGGTGATTGCGCTGCGGCAGTACGGACACCACAGCACGGGGTGCTCCTGGCGGTAAACAAGGCCTTCCTTGAACATCCGCACAAGCGAAATCTGGACCTTGCGGTGATATTCAGGGTCAATAGTGTAGTATTCGTGCGCCCAGTCGATGGAATATCCCATCTGCTTCATCTGGACCTTCATTGATGCGATGTTTGCCTGCGTGAACTCGAGGCACTTCTTGCGGAACTCCTCACGAGGAAGGCCCTTGCCGAACTTCTTTTCCACCTTGGTTTCGGTGGGGAAGCCGTGGCAGTCCCAACCCTGCGGGAAGAGGACTTCGTAGCCCTGCATGCGCTTGTAGCGAGCTGCAAAGTCTATGTAGCCCCAGTTGAGCGTGCCACCAGTGTGGAACTCGCCGGTTGGGAAGGGCGGGGGAGTGTCGATTACGTAGAAGGGCTTCTTGACGTTGTCTACGTGGAACTTGTGTATTCCCAGCTCGTCCCAGCGCGCCGCAAGCTTGGGCTCGACTTCGTGGGCGTTGAATTTCTTTTCAAGTGCCATAACTGTTGAACAACTCCTTTTGGATTCCATAGACTGCCAGCAGGTAAACTGCTGGCCGTCCGGTTAATCGTCTTTTTCTCCGGCTTTCTTTCTTAAAACGCAGGGCGCTTGTAAACGCGCCGTCGTCCGCGGCAAGCCGTATGCCACGTTGGTTCCTTGTAGGTATTTCGGACTGGGAGAAATAAAAAACGAGCGTTTATTGCGTAGGCTACCAGCTTTCGCCCTTGCCGTGCATCTTGTTGTAGTGCGACTTCTCTAGCCGGGAGGGCAATTCTTTCGCCCGCTTTTCCGCAAGCCCGCGCTTCCAGGAAGCTTCCAGCCCGGGGCGGATTCGGTCGAATTCCGCAAGCCTATCCCGGGCAATGCGGATACGCGCATCTCGGACGGATTCTGCCTTGCTGTCGTAGGTCTCGCGGTACCACTTCAGCTCTTTCTCTGACGGGTGAAGCAACTCCTCGAGGGAATCCACGTGTTCCTTCCGATATGCATCGAGAATGGCCGATGGCTTTGTATGAACGGCAAAGTCAGAATCCTTTGAGAGATTCATGCTACGCACGCGCTCCTCTATTCCGTGCAGCATCGAATCGTAGTGGAGTTCATAGCGGGGCAGGCCGAGGTTGTCTGCGATCCGGTACAAAATCCCCCTGTGCGAATACTCGTTCCAAGCAAGCCACGTTTTATCGTTGATTTGCATCGGGCAACGGCCCATGCCGGCGATGTGGGAAAACACGTGCTCGTTGACGTTATCTCCGCGGGGAATGATTTTTACGTCCGATTTACCAAACCGGCTTTTATCGCGGAGGTGTTCTTCTTTGCCGATTATTAGCGAACCTTCCGGAAGCTTCACCGGACCAAGAACGTAAGTGTCGGACGGGTTGAAAGAAACCACGCGTCTTTTCGTATCCTCGTCGAGCCTCTCAAAAGGAATAATGATGGCGTACTTGCAGCTGTCCCACGCGTTGCCACGCACGTGCTCGTTGACGGGACCGTTGAGGGAAAAATGAACCGTCGCCCGAGCCTCCTCCGGATGCGAAAATACCGAGGGATATATGATGCCGTTCTTGTCAGGAAGCCTGTTTGTCTTGTGCACCAGCACAAAGTCGCTTGCCTTGATGTCAGTGATGAGTTTGGGATTGCGGCGAAATGCTTCCGGGTCCGAAAGGTCTATGCGCGGCCTTGCGGAAGCTGGAAATTTTTCCATAAGAGTTCAATGCCGCGTGGAAAATAAAAAGAGCTATTCAGCAGGTAATCTTTGTGCCTACCACGTTCTTCCCAAGCATCGCGTCTCTCAAGCGCCCGGGAACAAGACCATTGATTATGATTATCTCTGCCTTGGTGCGCTTGGCAAGCCCAAGGAGGGTGTCCACCTTGGACTGCATCCCGCCGGTGACGTCGGTTGCGGACGAGCCTTGGAGGCACTTGCGGAGTTCTGCATAATTTTTGGAAGAGATTTCCTCAACAAGCTCGGTGTTTTGCGGGTAGTCCTTCCAGACGCCGTCTTCCTTGGATGCGATGACTATGCGTTTTGCCTTGAACTTCTTGGCAAGCGACTCGAGAACCATCTCGGTTGACACGATTGCGCAGCCCTGCTTGTCGTCAAAGGTCACGTCTCCGTAGGGAACTGGGGTGATGCCCTTTGCAAGCGCTATTTTCATCGGCTCCAAAAAGACCTTCCACGGTTTTCCCTTTTCGGTGACCATGAAGGAGGAAGGCGAGAAGGACACTGCGTCCTCGCCTGCGTCGATGAGCGCGCGAACTACTATGCGGTTGAGCCGCGATGCTGCGTGCTGGACTTCGGCAACGCCCTTTGCCGCATCTGGGCCGTGGAAGCCGTGGGCGGTGCCGTACTTGTGGGCAGGCCTGTGCGGAAAGCTCCCGCCGCCGTGGCCGATTATCGCGGTGATTTTGCCATCCTGCCTTGCTGCGTGCACTTCGCGCGCCAGGCGCTTGATTTCGTCCGAAAGCGGAAGCTCCGCAGCGGTCTTGTCAGTAATCAGGCTGCCGCCAAGCTTTACGAGCACGAGGTCAGAGGCCATGAGATAAAATCAAATCCAACAAATCAAACGGTTTCTACTGTTCCATTATTTGCGTCTACTTTGACAGTCACTCCCGTCTTGATGTTCTCAACCGGATTCTTGTCCAGCCGGTCAACCATCGGGATTTCGGAAATTATTGCGCCAACGGCAACGATGATTTCACTTTCCAAGTTTATTATCGCAGCGGGTGCAACCCCGTTCTTTTTCAGCTGGTAAATCACGTAAGTGCCTACTGTGGAGCCCTTGCCTCGCGGGATTACCAGCACCTTTCCTGCGACGCTTTTCCCAAAGAGGGGGTTGGTCTTGTCTATGACCTTGCCGGTCTTGGGGTCAACACCGCCGAGGAAGGAAATGGCTTCAGCTCCCACTAGCGCTTCTGCGGTTGCGACTCCTTTTGAGATGACTCTTCCCTTGAACTTCATTTCCTTCACTTTAGCCCAGCAATTCTTCAATATCTGCAAATTTTACCCGCTGGCCGCAGAACGACGGCAAATAAGTGGCTGCCTTTCCTGAATTCACTGCTGTTGATTTGAAGCCCATTTCCTCAAGGGGCGCTACAACCATGCACGTGTCCGCAACTACGAGGCCTCCTGCTTTTTCTATTGTTGAAGAGTAGCCTATGCGGTCGGACTGCTCCTTGGTCTTGCGCGAAGTGCACACCCAGAGTTTCATCGCAAGGGGTTTGCCTGCTGGACGCGCCTCGAGCTTCTTTGCGATTTCCTTGATTTCATCAATCGAACAGTGCGGGCAGCCTATTGCAACCAGGCCAACTGCGCCCTTTTCGCTTTGCATCGCCGCCTTCTGCTCGTCGATTACGTCCTGGGAGACTTCGACAGTCTCAATCGGCACGCCTTTTGGCACGTTCCACTCGGGAGTGATGTCCTTTGCAAAGTAAAGCGCTACTGAACCAGTTGCTGCCATCGCAGCTCCAAGGGACTTCATGCGCACTTCGGTTGCAAATTCCCTGCGGATTCCGATGAATGCGGGGATGCGGTCCTTTGCAACTTTTCCGACTACTGCACCCAACGCGCCAAAGTCAGTGACTTTTTCCATCTTGGCAGTTACTCCGACAACAATGCCTGCCTGACGGTTCTTGTCAAGGTGCAAACCGAAGTTAGGGGTCTTGCCGATGATTGCGGATGCGAGTGCGGAAACCGCGCTCTCGCGGTTGGTGCGGCCGCCAAGCATCGAGTTTGCAAAGGAGATTGCATTTGATTCGCTCCACGCAACGTGCTCGCCAAGCTTGGGCCGGATTCCGATGTGGTAGGGAGCGCAGGTGCAGGTGGGGTTGATGCCCATTGAAACGTATGCATCCATTATAGCAAGCTGCTTTTTCGCAAACGCAGCCGGCACGTTCATCTTCTTCCAGTCCTTCAAATCCATTCCCGCAGGGTTGAGGTAGGAGGGAATTGAGGTCTTCGCACCCTTCTTTGCAAAATCTTGGAGGAATTCAAGTCCTGCGTCGCCTATTGTCTTGTAGCTTACTCCGGCAACCTGGGCGCTTGTGACGGGAACGAGCTTGTCAGCACCGTAGATGTTCCCAACTGCCTGCAGAATGGCCATCGCTTTTGCCGCGGCCTCGCCCTGCTCGCCGTCAAGTATCTTCTGCTCGGATTTGGTAAGTTCCATTGGTTTTGCCTTTTGTGAATTTGAATCGTAGTGCCTAACTCGTTCTATTTTGCAGGCTACTTGTATTTTGCCAAGTTTATTTTGGCATAATCCAGCCGCTTGAACTTTGAAACCGGTTTCGTCGGGTCGGAAAGCGGGATTGTTGCATCAAGGCCCATCTTTGCCACTCTTGCTTTTTCCTTTGGCGGCTTGTCCGCCATCGGGTCAAGCGAGGACGACGGCTGGTCCTTGAACACGTAAAGCCGCGAGTCAGCACGGAAGCGGGTTGCTATCGCCCACTCAACAGCAGAGGGGTTGCAGATGTCGATGTCCTCATCAACAATCACGCAGTGCTTGAGTGAGGTGTGGCCTTTGAACGCTGCTTCGATTGCCTTCTTCGGCTCGCCGTCATTTTTCTTTTTGATTTGCACGATTGTATGGAACCACGAGCAGCCGCCGTTTGTGAGCACGACATCCTTGCACTCACACACCTTGGACACTTCGCGCAGTATCGTGGGCTCGCGCGGCATCCCCATCAGGTTCTTGTGCTCTGCCATGCCCGGAAGAAGGGTCTGGTAAATCGCATCCTTGCGGTGCGTAATGCAGTCGATTACAACGATGGGCTGCTTTCTGATTATGTCGTTGGTCTCGGTGAGGTCAACGAACGGGCCTTCCTCTGCCTCCTCAAGCGTGATGCGGCCTTCGAGCACGAACTCGCTTTCAGCTGGCACGAGCAAGTCCTTGGTCTTGCACTTCACCATCGGAGTATCGTCAAGCGCGTTTGCAATCGCCATCTCGTCAACTCCTGTTGGCGCGGAGATTGCAGCTGCAAGCATCACTGCAGTTGAGTTTCCGATGCAGAATGCAACCTCAAGCTCCTTGCCCTGGGCCTTGAGCTTCTGGTAAGTGTTGTAAGTCTGGCGCTGCTCTACCAAGCGAAGCGTGAACTTGTTCTTTCCGATTTGCATCATGCGATGGTAGCAAGCGTTCGGCCCGGTTTGCGGGTCCTTGATGATTGCTATTGCCGAGGTGATGTAGCGTCCTCCGTCGGAAGGGAAGTAGCGGAGAAGCGGAAGAGAGTCGAGGTCGACTTTGGATTCAACGACCTCTTGGCAGGGCGCCACTCCATCCTTTACAGTAAGCGTTTTCGGTTTCTTTGGAGCATCAATTGCCTTTGCAAGAGTGGGAACTAGCTTCTGTGGAGTTATTCCAAGGCCAGCAGCTACAAGCTCGCGCGAAGAAACCAAGCCGGCTGAGACGCGGAACTTCTTTCCAGAGACGCTTTCAAAGATTACCGGCTTTTCTCCGAGGGCGTTGACTACTGCGGCTGCTTCCAAGTCCTGCGAAACTGGCTTGGAGATTTTCTGAAGCGTGCCTTCCTTTTGGAGTTTTGCGATGAACGTGCGGAGGTTCATTTGGAGTCCCACCTCTTGTAAAGCGTGCTCTTTATCCCTATTGAGTCAAGCACTTTGCCCGCTATAAAGTTGATTATGTCATCCAAGTCTTTTGGATGATTGTAGAACGCAGGCTGGGGCGGCATTATGACTGCTCCTGCAAGGGAGAGGTTGTACATGTTGCCAAGCTGGATGGTGGAAATCGGCATCTCACGGGGAACTATAATCAGCTTCTTGCGTTCTTTCAAAGCAACTTCGGCACCGCGCGCAATAAGGTTGTGCGAATAGCCGTGCGCAATCGCCGCAAGGGTCTTCATCGAGCAGGGGCAGACTATGAAAGCATCTGGCGCGTTGGAGCCGGAGGCGAACGGGGCAAAGACTGCGTCTTCGGGCCAGACTTTTCCGCACTTTGAAAGAGTTGCAAGGCACGTCTTGCGTCCTGCCATCTCGTAGTCCATCACAAGCTTTGCGCCATCGCTGACTACGATGTCAAGCTGGACCTGCTTTTGCCTGGAGAGTTCCTGGCATAGCCGCACGCCGTATGCGATTCCCGATGCGCCGGTTATGGCAACAACTACTTTCATGGAAACAACCCCGAATCGGGGAATTGAGTATGAAAAGAAGAAAGGAAATCAGCCTTTTGAGGCTGTTGGCTTGGAGGCCTTGGAGTGCTTTTCGGGCTTTGCTGAAGTTGCCGGAGCCGGGGCGGAGTCCTCAATCAGGGCGAACTTGTAGCCGTAAGAGATTGCGCTCTCCTCGTCGTCGTCTCCTACCCTGCGGAAGCGCATCGAAACGCGCGAGCCAATCTTGATTTTTTCCATCGGGCAGTCGATGATTTGCGCAAGGATCTTGACTTTGTTGTCAAGCTCGATTATTGCAAGGGGGTACGGCGACTCGTACTCGAATCCCGACGGCGGAGCTGAGACTTCAGTGTAGGAAAAGATTGTGCCGGTTGTTGGCATGCGCTTTTCGGAGACCTTGCCAAGGCGCCTGCAATTGGGGCAAATCTGGCGGAACGGGAAGAAATCGTTCTTGCAAGTGGAGCAGTGCGAGCCCATTATGTAGTACTTTTCCGGAATCATTCTCCATATGAGCGGGAGGGGGTGTTTCATTTTCAGTTCACCATCGACAAAATTTCAATGCCTTGCTTCATTCTAGCAATCAACTTGCCTTTCAAAGCCTCTTGTAAATATTCACTACTGCGGTTGCGCCGCTTCCTCCCACGTTGTGGGTCATGCCGATTTCGGCGTCGTTTACCTGGCGCTTGTCAGCACGGCCCTGCAGCTGCCACATAATCTCAACAGCCTGCTTGATGCCAGTAGCACCAACGGGGTGGCCTGTTGCCTTCAACCCGCCGCTGGTGTTGATTGAGACTTCAGAGTTGAGCGCAGTCAAGCCCTCAAGGGATGCGGGACCGCCTTTTCCCTTCTCAAAGAAGCCCAGGTCCTCGATTGCCATAATCTCAGCAATCGAGAAGCAGTCGTGTACTTCGGCAACATCAATGTCTTTTGGAGTGAGCTTGGCGTGTTTGTACGCATCAGCTGCAGCGACCTTGGTTGCGTGAAGCTCAGTCATGCAATGCCTGTTTGAAAGCGAAATCGTGTCTGATGCCTGCGAGCTTGCAATAATCTCTACAGGATCCTTTCTGAACTTCTTTGCCTTCTCTGAAGCGCACAGGATTATTGCTGCAGCGCCGTCAGTGATTGGCGAGCAGTCAAGCAGCTTGAGTGGCGAGGCGATGTAGCCTGAGTTCATGACATCATCAATCGTGATTTCGTTTCTGTACTGCGCGTAAGGATTGTGAACAGCGTTCTTGTGGTTCTTCACCGGAGCCGAGGCCATCATCTCCTCGGTGGTGCCGTATTCGAGCATGTGCCTGCGCGCCATGAGCGCGTAAAGTGCCGGAAATGTTGCTCCAAAGAAGAGCTCGTGCTCCATGTCTCCAGCACCGCCAAGCGCGATTGCAACATCAGCAGAGTCGAAGTCAGTCATCTTTTCTACGCCGCCTACGGCGACTACATCATACATGCCGCTGGCTACAGCAAGAAATCCCGCCCTGAGGGCGACTCCGCCTGATGCGCATGCTGCTTCGCAGCGCGTTGCCGGAATCGGGTTGAGTCCAAGGAAGTCTGCAAAGAGCGCGCCCACGTGCTCCTGGCCGACCAAGCGTCCGGATGACATGCACCCGCCGTAAATGGCCTGGATTTCGCGGCCTTCAATGCCTGCGTCGATTACTGCTGCAGTGCCTGCCTCGACCACGAGGTCGCGGAAGCTCTTGTCCCAGCGCTCGCCGAACTTGGAAAGCCCGCCGCCGATTATTGAAACGCCTCTCATGAAATATCACCGAAATTACATGCTCTTGATCTTGCGCCTGTGCTTGGCGTAAGTCGCGTAGTCCACGTACGTTTTGTTGTTGATAAGCTCGAAGAAGTGCCGCGCCTTGGGCGGCCTCTTCTGGTCAACAAGGTCGTTGACTGTGATTATGAACCCGTCCGAGCCAGCACCGCTTCCGTAGGAAGTCACGAGGATGCGCTGACCGGGCTTTGCAATATCCAACACCGCAGTCAGGCCAATCATTGCAGCACCGCTGTAGGTGTTGCCGATGAACGGAGTGACCAGAGCCGGCTTGACCTGCTCTTCCTTGAACCCAAGCATCTTTGCAACGCGCACCGGGAACTTGCCATTGGGCTGGTGCGGAACGTAATAGTCAAAATCTTCGGGCTTTGTGCCTGTGCGTTTCATTATTTCACGCGCGCACTCTCCGACGTGCTTGAAGTATGCAGGTTCTGCTGTGAAGCGTCCTGCGTGCATCGGAAATTCCGCGTGCTGGCGGCGCCAGAAATCAGGAGTGTCAGTAGTGTAGGAGTAGGTCTTTTCGATTGTTGCAATCTGCTCTTCCTTCTTGCCTGTGATTACGAATGCTGCAGCGCCCGCTCCCGCAGTCATTTCAAGGGCGTCGTTGGGACGGCCTTGCGCGGCATCCGCACCTATTGCCAAACCCAGGTCAATCATTCCTGCGATGCACTGACCCATGCAGGCCTGAATCGCAGCGGTTCCTGCCTTGCAGGCGAACTCAAAGTCAGCAGCAGTCATGTGCGGAGTGGAACCAAGCGCCTCTGCGACTATTGATGCAGTTGGCTTTACTGCATAGGGCTTGCTTTCGCTTCCAACGTAAGCAGCCTCGACGCGTGCCGGGTCGAGCTTGCAGTGCTCGAATGCCCTGCGAGCAGCCTCGACTGCGAAAGTTGCAGAGTCCTCATCAATAGCACCAAGGGCCTTTTCGTAGACCCCAAGGCCTCTTGCGGACTTGTCGCCGTCCTTTCCCCAGACCTTGGCGATTTCGGGAATCTTGATTCTCATGTACGGCACGTATACGCCGTACCCAGCTATTCCTGCGTGTACCATAAGCATCTGCACCAATAAACGTCAATTTTGTCCATTGACTTAAGTAGGTTGGTTTGAAATAGTATTCGGCTGCCTGCCATTAAAAAAGCAGCTCCAAATCGTCAGGTGGCGAAGATGCAAATCAATTTGAAAGGCGCTTGCAACAAGTAATGGTGAGAAAATGACAAGAGCACTCTTCATCGGAAGGTTCCAGCCCATACACAACGGCCACCTTTCCGCACTCAAGGAAATCCTTTCCAGTTACGACGAAGTGGCAATAATCATCGGCTCGTCGCAGGAGAACTTGACTGGACGCAACCCGCTTACCACTGGCGAGCGAATTGAGATGATTTATGCGGTTCTCAAGGCCAACGGCTTTGCAGACCGCGCGTACGTCATCCCCGTGCCGGACACTCCTGAATCGGGGTTGTGGCCAGCGCGCGTGCTTTCCTACGCACCGAAGGTGGACGCGGTATTTACTGCAAACGACTACACCCAGAACCTGTTTTCGATTTACAACGCAAGCGTGCGCGACGGAGTCAAAATTGTCAACCAGAAGGTGGTTGGCAAGATTTCAGCAACTGCAATACGCGAAAAGATTATCAAGGCAGACGCGGGCTGGGAAAATATGGTCCCAAAGGAGGCCGCGGAGTTCCTGAAAAAGAACAAGCTGGACAGCCGCATAAAGATGCTTGCGGATTCGACTATCGGATAAGCTATGGTTTGCGTTGGTATTGGTGATTTCAAAATTATGACTTCCTTCTCCGGTTTCTACAAGCTTTCACGCAAGGAACGCCTTGCAAAAATCAAGGAGTTCGCAGGGCTTACTGATGACGAAATCAAAACTCTTGAATCAGCTGACGCGCTTTCGTTTGAGACTGCAGACAGGATGGTCGAGAACGCAATCGGCACGTTCCAGCTCCCGCTTGGTGTTGCAGTCAATTTTGTAATCAACGGCCGCGAAGTAGTAATCCCGATGGCTACAGAAGAGCCTTCGGTGATTGCTGCTGCAAGCAACGGCGCAAAACTCGCCCTGCCGGAAGGCTTCAAGACCGGCTCAACCGACCCCATAATGATTGGCCAAATTCAGCTCGTAAACGTTCCTGATGCCAAGAAGTCAGCAAAGGAAATCATTGCAAAGAAGAAGGAAATTATCAAGCTTGCGAACAAGCCGGACGCGCCGATGGTAAAGTACGGCGGTGGCGTGAAGGAAGTTGACGTCAAGGAATACGACACACCCCGCGGAAAGATGCTCGTAGTTTACCTTTTCATAGACTGCAGGGACGCGATGGGAGCGAACGCAGTTAACACGTTCTGCGAAACTCTTGCGCCGGAATTCGAGAAGCTTACCGGAGCAAAAGCACGCTTGAGGATACTGTCCAATTTTGCCACTGAAAGGATTGCAAAGGCCAAAGCAGTCTGGAAAAAGGAAGTCATTGGCGAGGAAGCCATCGAAGGCATCCTTGACGCTTACGAGTTCGCTGCAGCGGACAACTTCCGCGCAGCAACGCACAACAAGGGCATCATGAACGGAATCGACTCGGTAGTGATTGCTACTGGAAACGACTGGCGCGCAGTTGAAGCTGGCGCGCACTCCTTTGCATCAATGTCAGGAAGGTGCATGCCGCTCACTAGATACAAAAAGACCAGGTCTGGAGACTTGGAGGGAGAAATCGAAATCCCCATGGCAGTGGGCCTGGTTGGCGGCGCCACCAAAACGCACCCGGTTGCAAAGCTTGCGGTGAAAATGCTTGGCGTAAAAACGTCGGGCGAGCTTGCGCAAATCATCGCAGCAGTGGGGCTTTCCCAGAACTTCGCAGCGCTCAAGGCGCTTTCCACAGAGGGAATCCAGCGGGGGCACATGGAGCTTCACGCGCGCAACGTCGCAGTGGCAGCTGGAGCGAAGGGAAAGCAAATCGACGAGATTGCAGAGAAGATGATTGCCGAAAGGAACATCAGGCAGGAACGCGCTGCTGAACTTTTGAAATAGGCCTAAAAGGAACTATCGCTTTTTTTCTAACAGTTTAAGCTGGGACGTGACGTCTTGCTCCAGCTCGCGGACGGATTGCTTTAATCTGGACAAGCCCGCCACGTCGGCTTCCAAGCCTTTTGGGACGCGAACGGGATGCCATACCGTGACGCTAGCTCCGCTTGGAGTGAGTTCAAAGTGTACCGAGGGGTTTACTTTTTTCAGGAGACTTGCGCGTTCCTTGAAATCCTCAAGCGCGGCGCGTATGCGGTCGGGGCGCCCGGCAACGTCGCACCGGTGCTCGGCAAGCACGATGCCGTGGTCGGCATACTTGTAGCCAGTGGTGATGCTGACGGGCTTCCTTGATGCGGGGATTAGGGTTTCTTCAAGCAAGTTGGCCATTGGCCGTACGTTCTTCATGCAAACATCCGGAATATTGTGTGGAATGCAAACGTTTTAACATCAAAGGCCCGCACGGGCACTCAGAAGTTCATGAATATTCCGCTGGTCACGCCGCGGGCTATCTGGAACACTATGATGGACCCTATTGCCAGCAGCGGGAAGTACTTTATGCCGTAGAGTATCTTGCCGCGCGAAATAACGCCCATAAGCACCGAGGCGAAGAACGCGGTGCCTACAAGCGACAGGTAGGATATGAAAATCGCGTACTCCGAGTTTATGACGACGCTGCCGGAAAAGAACGGCAGCGAATACCCCTCGATTGCGTCGCCGGAGAACTGGCCCTTTATGCCGGAATAGATGTCGAGGAACTGCGCGGACACCGCAAGCAGGCAGGGGCTGACTATGAGTATGATGAAAAACAGGAACATAGTGTAGGAGCGCGTGGATGTGATGAGGTCGGCCTTGAGCTCCTGGTTCCTGCGCACTTCCTCCGAGATTGCGGTGAGAAGCTCCGCAAGCTGTCCTCCTGAACGCACGCTCTTTTCAAAAAGCGCGATGGTCTTTTCCAGTATCTCCGAGTCAATGCGGTCGGATATCGAGCTGAGCGCCTCGGCAAGCGACTGGCTTGAGCCGGCCTTCACTGCAGCAAGCTGGATTTCCTTCTCAAGCGGCCCCAGTTCAGCCGTTGCGGAGCGGCGGAAAGCGTTGAACGGAGTCATGCCTGCGCGCAGGTTTGCGGCAATCATCAGCAGGAACTCCGGAAGCACGCGCTCGACCTGCTCGGCGCGCGACACTATCGAGTAGTAGACCATCAGGTAGAACGCAAAAATGCCTATTGCCGCGCCTATGAAGAAGAACCAGAAGCACATGATTGCCACGAGCAGCGGCGAGAACGAGCTGAAGTCAATTATTGAAACCTTCAGGCCCGCAATGTAGAACACAAGTGGCAGGACGGAAAAAAGCATCCCGATTACAAGGGAATAAATCACGCGCTTGCCAAGCC
>Ga0074198_1001647_pt1 | contig 13981 bp, 13 predicted proteins | sample EPASupsiteSAE323_FD_64527 | JGI IMG/M metagenome (GOLD analysis project Ga0074198, IMG submission 64527) | Bioremediated contaminated groundwater from EPA Superfund site, New Mexico - Sample SAE3-23 | ecosystem: Environmental > Aquatic > Deep subsurface > Groundwater > Contaminated ...
CGAATCCAATACAGTCTCACAACAATCCGCCATCATCAGAGCATGTTCAAGCCGTTGTTCGACGCTCTCTACTTCTTTGAAAGGGAGGACAAGACCATACGTAGAGCGTTTCTGCCCTTCAACAAGGCGATCAGCATTGACGGTATACATTTCAGCTATGGAGAGGGATCTCCCGACGTCCTCAATGATTTCAGCCTTGGAATACCCAAAAATAGCTCGGTCGCATTTGTCGGTCCGACCGGCTGTGGCAAGACTACCTTGGTCGACATTATTCTCGGTCTATTGAAACCTCGTGCGGGGACTATCAGATGCGATGATTTTGACATCGAGGAAAACCTTCCCGCCTGGCAGAAACGGATCGGCTATGTCCCGCAGTTTATATTTCTCCTCGATGACACCATCAAGGCTAACGTGGCCTTTGGGATCCCGCCGGATAAGATCGATGGAACCTGCGTGAGGGAGTGTCTGCGATTGGCGCAGATTCTCGATTTCATCGAGTCTTTACCGCACGGTATCAACAATTTGGTAGGGGAGAACGGAATCCGTCTGTCAGGAGGACAACGTCAGCGTGTAGGTATTGCCAGGGCTTTGTATCACAAGCCAGAAATACTTGTTCTCGACGAGGCCACCTCCGCCCTTGATAACGACACGGAAAAAGCATTCGTCGATGCGTTAAAAACACTTCATGGAAAACTTACAATTATCATGGTCGCACACCGACTTACCACCGTTCAGAACTGCGATAGAACAGTAAAAATAGACCAATGGAACGATCTCAGGAATTCTGCAAAAATCATTCTCAATCGAGAAACGATCAATCTCAAATAACAAAAAACTATTACATGTCATGAAGAACTTATGAACGTTTTCTATCATGCAGAGTAAAAATGGGGAAGAAAGCAATTTTCCTTGATCGGGACGGTGTTTTGATTGAAGACATCGGCCTACTGACTTCCATTAGTCAAATCCGCCTTGCTGATTACGCAGTCGAGGCGTTACGTAATTTGGCGGGGAAAGAATATCTACTTATTGTTGTTAGCAACCAGCCTGTGATCGCCCGCGGACTAGCGACACCAAAGGACGTCGAGCAAATAAATCAGCATCTTGGGAATCTCTTCTTAGAGCAAGGAGGACGGCGAATCGATGCGTTTTATTATTGCCCTCACCACCCCAATGCCGACTTGACGGAATACCGCATAAATTGTCAGTGCCGCAAGCCCAAGGCCGGTATGCTGTTGGCCGCGGCTACAGCGTTTGACATTGAATTGCATGCCAGTCACATGGTTGGCGACCGGATATCCGATATCATTGCCGGACAATCAGTTGGTTGTTCGACTTACTTGTTAACCACGGGCAAGCACCTTGATCCGCCTATCGTTTCGGATGCGATAGATTTATCAATCAAACCTGATCATGTTTGTACCAGTCTTCTATCAGCGGTTAAGTTGATTCTCGAGAAATGAAAGCAGTATTCTTATGCGCAGGTAAAGGCCGCAGACTTGGGGAAAGAACACTGAATACCCCGAAGCCAATGTTCCAGTGAACGGGAAGCCATTGTTAGAACACATATTACTTTATCTACGTAGGAACGAAATCTTCGATATCTGCATTAATCTACACACAATGCCCGATAAGATAACCAGTTATTTCAAAGAAGGCTCTAATTGGGGCATAAGGATACATTATGTACATGAAGATGTGCTTTCTGGGACAGCGGGAGCATTACCCCGCTTCAGGGACTGGCTTCGTGAAGACAGGGATTTTTTGGTAATGTATGGTGATATCCTAACCAATCAACCACTTGCGCCAATTAAAGTGTTGCACCAAAACAGTGATGCCTTTGCTACTCTGTTGCTGCATCGACGGCAAAGCTCAAATAGTTTTGTGGAACTGTCCCCAGAGGGAAGGGTGATTAATTTCATCGAACGTCCATCATCTGACGTGTGGACTTTGCTGCAGCGCCAGCATCCGAAAGGTTTTTTGGTGAATTCCGCCATTCAGTTTTTAAATTCTCATGTCTTGGATTATATAGAAAAACACAACTGTTTCGATCTGCCGCGGGATGTATATATGAAAGTGTTCAGGTAAAACCGGATTTACGGTGCTGAACTGACGGGGTTCAGGATCACCGTCGATTCAGAAGAGCGCTATCAAGAAGCCAACACAGCAGCAGTCGGAGGTGTTGTTTGAGCAAGTAGATCCCATGGACGACAAAAGTGTCAAGTTTTGCCAATCTCTTGAAAGAACTGTCTTTCACCAGCAGGAAGAGCGGGAGACTTGCCGTTGACGACGGTTTCCGCATCTTGCTGAAGACAACTTTGGCAATCCGCAGTCACCATCGTACCATCTATTTCATCGGCAACGGAGCAAGTGCTTCCATTGCCAGCCATTGTGCAGCTGACCTTGCGAAAAACGGTAAACTTCACACGCAATTTTCTCCGATTTGGCCTTGATTACCGCAATCTCCAACGATCTCGGTTATGCGGAGGTTTTCGCCGAGCCTCTGCGACGCAGAGGGCAGTCAGGCGACATGCTGGTGGCTATCAGTAGTTCCGGGCAGTCCAAAAACATTATCAATGCCGTGAATGTAGCCATTCAGCTGAACATGTTCATTTTAATTCTACTTTGGAAAAATAAAAAAAAGATATTTTCTCAGAAACTAGAATTTCCAAATCTTCCTGCAATTAATTTTGATAAACTAAACATTAATGAGGCTCCATGAGAAAAAACTCCTCCGAAAAAACTGAGTGCGTCGATCCCATGCAAAAAGCAAGAAGTGACATCTCATCTCAGCAGCAAACTCGGGTTTGCAGTTCTGGCAAAGGATTTTATGGACTATTGCAAAACGTTCACCGATCTTTTCACATGCCACCGCAAGAACAACACGGTAACCGCCCATCACTATCTCTGCGGTCTCCTTCAGGCTCCGAAGCGCAACATGGAACGCATGGATGAGGTTGTCGAAGTGGCCGACTACGAGGCGACGCAGCAATTCATCAGCAATTCTCCATGGAACGCCCAGATTGTCATGGATCGCATGGCCAGAGAAGTTGACGGCATATTGGGCGGTTCCCCCGACACATGCCTTGTCCTGGACGAATCCGGATTCACGAAGAAGGGGAAAGCCTCCGTCGGCGTCGGCAGGCAATACAATGGCAGGCTTGGAAAAGTCGACAATTGTCAAGTGGCCGTGTTCGGCGCCTTGTGCGCGGGAAACCGTCACTGTCTTGTCGACACTCGGTTCTATCTGCCGAACGAGTGGGTGGAGGACATCGGCAGATGCCGCAAGGCGAAAGTCCCGGAGGAACGGATTGAGAGCCGGACAAAAATCGAACTTGCGGAAGACATTGTCCGACACCAAAGGGCAATCGGCACACGCTTCTCGTTCGTCTGCGCCGATGGCCTGTATGGCAACAGCGGAGATTTCATCCGCAAGCTTGACGACACGGACGAGACGTTTGTCGTGCATGTTCACGCCAATCAGCAAATATATCTCAGGGATCCCAGACCGGAGGTTCCGGAAAGATCCTCCGCGAAAGGCCGCTCGCCAACCAAGCCGCGCCCCAGCGTCACGCCATTGAGGGTTGACAAACTGAAAATCCGGCGTCGGGACTGGCGGAGAGTGGTTCTGCGTGACTCGACGCAGGGATCTCTTGAAGCCTTCGTGTATCGCCGGACTGTATGGTGCTGGGATGGGAAGGAGGGGAAGTGGACTCTTCTCATACGGAAGGACGACTCGGGGGACATCAAATATTAGGATCCCACGATTGTGGTGGCGCCAGTGTTTAACGATCGCTTTATTGGTGGCACAGCCATTGTCGCAGCACATGCTAAGGGGCTTGGCGCAAAAGTCGACTTCATTTCTGTCGTTGGCAACGATGCCAATGCGGATTACCTAAAAGAGGAACTGGATAAGTGTGAAGTGCGGAGTTTTCTTCTTTCCAACGAAAACCGACCGACAATCCATAAACAACGTTATCGCACAGAAGGTAAAACACTTTTACGAGTAAATAATTTACGCCAACATTCAATAAACGATGATTTATCAAATAGAATATATACAACTGCGGAAAAATGTATTAAAAATGCTGATTTAATGATAATTCCCGATTTTAACTATGGCATGATCCATCAAGAGCCATTGAACAATATTACCGCATTTTGTGTTAAATACAATATTCCTTTGGTCGCAGATAGTCAATCCTCCTCACAGTCAGGAGATGTATCAAGGTTTAAGTATATGCGCATATTGACGCCAACTGAGCATGAGGCTCGTTTGGCTTTACGCGACAAAGATTCAAGATTAGTTGTTATTGCTGAAAAGTTAAGAAAAGTCTCAAAAGCTGACAACATAATTGTCACTCGAGGAAAGGAAGGAATATTAATTCATGCCGGTAACCATGTTCGAAATAAAAAAAAATGGCTTACTGACAAGATTCCCGCATTAAACAAGTCACCAAAGGATGTCGCTGGCGAAGGTGATAGCTTGCTGACGTGCGCATCAATCGCCCATGTATGTGGAGCTGACATTTGGCAGTCGGCCTTGCTTGGTTCCATAGCTGCGGCCTGTCAGACAGGACGAATTGGAAACATTCCTCTAAAGAGCAGTGATATTCTTAATGAACTTTATTTTTGATTTAAACAAAGATTTTTTTAATGAGCAACAATGTTTTGATCTCTGTGATAATGACAAATTATAATTATGGGCATTATATCGGTTATACAATTGATGCAGTGATTAAGCAGGATGAATTCATTCATGAATATCTTATTACTGACGATTGTTCCACAGACAATAGTTTGGAGATCATTAGTAGAAAAGCTCTTCATTGCACAAAAATTAAAATTTTCATTAATAAAATAAATTTAGGATGCAATATTTGTGTGAATGCTTTACAGTCAATGGTTACTGGTAACTATATTTTCCCACAATCTTCTGACGATTTCGTCTTACCTGGATTTTTTAAGTCGGTAAAACAATTGTTCAACCAATATCCTGAGGCAGCACTCTGTTGCGGAGATCCTGTTTTCCTTTATGTTGATTCAGGTCAACAAATCGTTCAAAAACTGAATTTAAGAGACACCCCCGGTTATCTTTCACCCTCAGAGATTGTTACAAAGCTATCAGGAGGTATCATCCCTGGTCATTGTTCAGTCTTTAGAGCTTCTGTTTTTAATTCTTGTGGCGGATTTAATGAACGTCTTAAATGGCATTACGATTGGTTTCTTACATTGGTTCTCGCCTTCAGATTTGGTATTTGCTTCTTTCCAAGTCCTGCGGCCGTAATGCGTGTCCATAGTAACTCTTATTCAACTGGACATAAAGACAAGGCACAACAGTTATTAGTTGTCAAAGAGATTATAAAGCTTTTACAATCTAGTACATATGCTGATATATACCCTTCATTTGTTAAATCAAAAGCGTTGAATTTCCTCGGTTCCTCATTAGTTCATACTCTCATATTTAACCCCCACTATTGGGATAAGTTTACATTAATGATATTATTTAATTATTATTCTCCGTATATTAAAAACTTTCTTTTCCCCTACATGCCAGTGTTTTGCATTCAAGTGTATAGGCATCTTAAAAGATTACTCTTTTCATAATTTTTTTTGGGGGGGTGAAGTTTTCATTATTTATGTTTAGTTTCTTGTCATTCATATGATTAAAAAAATATTAATCACCGGCGGAGCAGGTTTTATTGGAAGCCATATTGCCGATTTTTTTGTTAATAAAAAATACAATGTTACCGCTGTGGATGATCTATCGCTTGGGAAAAAGGCAAACATTTCTCATCTACAGGTACAATCAAATTTCAAGTTTGTTCAAATGGACGTTCTTGATGATAAATCTTTCGAAGAGCTTTTCGCTAAAGAAAATTTTACTGATGTTTTTCACTTTGCAGCCAACTCAGATATTTCAAAAAGCCATGATGATCCGTCGATCGATCTTAAAAGAACTTTTATGACCACGATATCAGTTCTTGAAATGATGAGACGTCACAATGTTCGTAAGATTGTTTTTGCGTCAAGTTCAGCAATCTGTGGCGAGGTTGTTGGAAAGATTTCCGAGAACCATGCACCTTGTCAACCAGTCTCTCATTATGGGGCCTGTAAGCTTGCATCGGAAGCACTAATTTCATCGTATGTCAAAAACTATGACATGCAGTCGTGGATCTTGCGATTCCCAAACGTTGTAGGCGAGCGCGCTACGCATGGAGTCATCTTCGATTTCATTAAGAAGTTACAAGTCAATCCACATGAACTCATAGTCCTTGGCGATGGAAAACAATGTAAACCTTATCTTTATGTGAAAGATCTTGTCGAGGCAATAGTTTTCGTCTGGGAAAACGCGAATGCACCGCTCAACGTATATTGCGTCGGCGTCGATAGCAGAACGACTGTAGCTAATATTGCGAAATTTGTTGTGAATGAAATGGGACTCTCATCAAAAATTACTTTCTCCGGTGGTGATCGTGGATGGATCGGCGACGTTCCTGAGTTCGAGTATGATTTGTCTAAAATTCATTCTCTTGGTTGGAAAGCATCATCTACCTCCGATGATGCTGTCCGTAAAGCAACAAAAAATATCTTGAAATCAATCTAAGATGAAGCTTGTTATTTTGGCTGGCGGAAAAGGAACTCGTTTAGGTCTTAAACATATCCCAAAACCAATGGCACGTATTAACGGTTTTCCAATACTCGAATGGCAGATTAGGCTTGCGTATAGATTCGGCATCAAAGACATAATTATTCTCTCTGGTCATCTTGCCGAGGTAATATTCAACTATTTCGGCGACGGTTCAAAATGGGGATTGAGGATATCCCATGTCATAGAACCTTTTCCGCTCGGTACTGCTGGCGCGCTCAAAATGCTTGAGCATCTAATTGATAATACATTTTTTGTCTTTTATGGCGACACCTTTCTCGATATTGATTTAAACAGAATGCTTGAATTCCATACGGTGCATAGTAAACCGTTAGCAACAATTTTAATCCATCCCAATGATCATCCATGCGATAGCGATCTCGTTGAAGTAGAGAATGGATCAAATGAAGTTATTAATTTTCTACCTAAGCCGCATGCCCTTGGTTCTTTTCATCAGAATCTTGTAAACGCCGCTTTATATATATTTGAACCCTCAATTTTTCAACACATATCATTTAATATTCAAGCAGATTTGGGTAAACACACACTTCCTGCAATTATAGCCGCAAAGATTCCAATCTTCGCCTATAAAACAACTGAATACATTAAAGATATCGGAACAAAAGAGCGTCTTGCTTCCGTATCTTTTGATATCATTTCGGGCAAAGTCGCAGCTAGAAATAGCGGCAATGCACCACGAGCCATATTTCTTGATTTTGATAGTTTATTTATCAACAACCTTTCATCTGATAACTCCATGTTGAATTCACATTTCTTTGATTTGTTCGCTGAGGCAGTTAAAACGATTAATAACAGCAATTTTCTTTTGTTTTTGACTATCTTTGAATCCAGCAATATAAAAAAAGTGTTTCTTTTCAAAAGCAAAATCATTAAAAAAGTTGATTTCGAACTTGGCATTCGTAACGCATTTTTTGATGATATATTCGATTTTTCAAAGAATAAAAATATATCTAAAAAAAATAATATTTCACACGAAAAACGAACAAGAAAAAACCATAATTGTAACGCTATTAGAATGTTTTTAGAAATATCTAAACAATTTAATATAAATTTACATAACTCATGGATAATTACTAATTCATTAAATATATTATATTTAGGGAAATCAACTGCATGTCTAACTGCATCAGCGGGTAATATCAAATTTGATAACTGTAACATTACTTCGACTTGCGTTATTGATGCAATACAACGGATTATATCTTTTAGATAAATCGGTCGGTTTCATTTTTTTGATATTTATTTTTTGAATGCTATTACTTTTACTATGTTAAAATAACATATTTTCTTATCTTTTTTGTACACATTGAACATGTTATTACCGATGATTTTTTAATCCATTGAATGACTTATGAAAAATTGTAAAGCGCTTTTTGTCTATTCAAATTTAAATTCGGCTTATAGTTGGTCTCCAGCTGTTCAAATCTTGTCATCTGTATTAAAACAAAAAGGATTCACGACAAATCTTGTTCATATCCATAAAGATTGTGGCATTCCTTTAAACGCCGCATCCATTGCTAAGGTGATCGTAAATCATAAACCTTCAGCAGTACTTTATACTGCGACTAGCTTTGAGTTTGAATTCTTAAATGAGATCGCTGCCAATGTTCGTTTTCAAAATTTTCTAAGTCCACAAGTTCTTGGAGGTATACATGCCACACTTGTTCCTGAGTCATTAGCTTTATCTAATTTTGACGCATATTGCATAGGTGAAGGTGAGGCGACTGTTCTATCTTTGATGGAGCAATTAGAAGCTTGCATTTCGCTTGCTAATATACCTGCTTTATTATTTAAAAAACCACATGAAAAGATTAATATTCCAGACTGTGTTAACGTGAGGGATCTAAATTCATTGCCATTCTACGACTGGGAGGTAATGGATACTCCTAAATTATTGTCTCAGAGAAATGGTTGGCTTAGCATTAGTTTCTCACGTGGTTGTCCATATTCTTGCACATTTTGCGTAAATCAAGCTTTGATGAGAGTTAAAGGCAGAAAGGGATATGTTAGAAAACGTTCAGTTTTCAATTCAATCGAGGAACTTAAATATTTGGCAGACTCTTATAAGGTGAAAGTTTTTAATTTAGATGATGATTTGTTATGCAACGACTGGGAATGGATTAAAGATTTTTGTACAAAATACAAATCAGAAATCTTCGAGCGATATGGAATCAAGTTTACTATTAATGCTCGAGTTGATAGTATTAATGACGATTTGGTCAGTATGTTCACCGAATCTGGTTGTCAGGAAGTACAGATCGGTATCGAGTCAGGTGACGAAGAGTTAAGAAATCATTTAATTGACAAGAGAATTCAATATGAAAGCATAATCAAATCATTCAAATTACTCAACGAAAAGAAACTTAACTCGTTAGCATACATAATTGTTGGTCTCCCAGGTGAAAACAATGTGACTCACGCCAAGACAGTCAGTCTTTTAGCTGAAACCCTTCCCTATCTAATCAGAGCAACATTTTATGTCCCTATACCTAATACACCACTTTATGATTATTGCGCTAAAAATGATATGCTGAATTCAAACATTGATATATCAGGTCATTTCTCCGAACCAATACTAAGATATAAAAATATTGATAAATCTGAAATACTTTGCTACAAACTATTTATGCCTTGGGAAATAAACATATCTCTCGGTCATAATATCTACAGCAAAGCTATGATACGATTTAAAGGAATGAGTTATAAAACATTGTTAAATTCATTATCAGAGATTTTGGAAATAGACGCACAATATAGTAAATTACTTAAGAACAAACTACATTATTCTTACTTTCAATGCAATCTAAATTATTATGTCCGTAATAATTATCCTTAAAAACTGTATTTCAAATGTCTGAATATTTGAATTATATCATACAATTTTTATTAATATAATACCTTTTAACTTTTAATTATGATTTTTTGTATAAAAGCACAGATTCAAGGAGATAAATAAAATGATAGACACATTAAGGAAAACCGCCAATTTATTGGAATTTCACAGAATAAACAATACTCAGGTGAATATGTATAATTCCTTGCAAATACTTTTGATTGCAAGGACATACTGTGATCTCCTTATGCGAATCAAGTCAAAACCGAATCTCTCCATCGCTTATGTTGGATATGACCCGCGGTTGCTTACATTAAGTGAGGGAATTTCCGATTGTGGAGGTATGGGGCCAACGGAGATGTTTTTCGAGGGCAGAGAAGATGATTATGGACATTCGAGTAAGCCTTTAGAGTTTTTAGAAATTAACAAATTCGATGCGTTATTTATTGCTGATATAGACAAACAAAAGGAAGATAATCTTGTCGTACGTCTTCAAGAGTTGTTTGAAAACAATAATACTCAAACTATTGACCACTCAATACGAATCATGAGATTGGTTGACGCACACATAGCTACCTCAAAAAAATGTATTGCAAAATATTATCATTCTTGCTTAAACATTCACAAATTAGCTGTAATCTCTCTTGCGACATATCTTGCTCCAAAACAAGGTGCTGTTGTCGAATGTGGCAGTTATCGTGGAGGAACAACTGTATGGATTTCACTCATGCAAAGATTATTACACATAGATAGGCCGATTTTTGCATTAGATACATATGAAGGCTTGCCTGCGCCTGTTGAAAAAGATGGTAATACGATTTGGCAGGAGGGAATTTTTAATGAAACTAGCTTAAGAATAGTCGAAAAATTTTACAAAAAACATGGCGTATCAAGCAATATCCATATGATCAAAGGTCTTATACAACAAACCTTTCCTGAAGTATGGAAACGAACAGAAAAAATCGCATTAGCATTTTTGGATACTGATCAATATGCTGGAACGAGTTCAGGTTTGAATGAGATCGTGCCTCGCTTGAGTAAATATGGTTTAATCATCATTGACGACACCACATGCCAGGGTGTGGATTTTGCCATCAAAGAAGCAATGACAAAATTTCCAAGACTTCGTAGAATATCTCTCAGGCGTAATTTCGATCTTTTATATGTTGACAATGGGAATCGTATATTTTCTAATTTTATTGATTAATTATTTCTTATTATTTTATTATCATCTTTTATTAATGATCCAATTTTAATATAGCAAATTGCGCCAATATTTTACAATATTTAATTGAATAAATGATTAAAAAAATATTTTCAGCATTTCACTGGCGTATAAGATTTCTTTTTAGTCGCGATTTATTCAATTATATTACAGAATACAAACAAATAGATTTTTTAAAAGCATTTGGTCCTTTGGGAAGTTTTACCTTGATTTTCAACTTTTTTATTTGGAAAACTTTTTTATATTTTTCAGGAAATAGAATCAAAAACAAATATTTTAATAATAATAATATTCGGAAATTGCATTTAGGTTGTGGAGTTCATTTACTTGACGGTTGGCTAAACACTGATTTTTCGCCAAAATCATCTAACGTTTTAACTCTGGACGTGACCAAAACATTCCCTTTTCTTGACGGTGTTTTCGACTATGTATTTAATGAGCATTTAATTGAGCACCTTACATACGTCCAAGGATATAGAATGTTGAATGAATGCTATCGTGTATTACGTAGTGGTGGTAAAATCAGAATATCTACACCAGATTTAGGATTTTTGATTAAAATATATAACAATCCTCAAATTGAGATAAATAAATCGTACATTAATTGGGTGACAGTTCATGAAATTAATTATGCGCCATTTTGTGATGCAGTTTTCATAATTAATAATTTCATGCGTTCTTATGGTCATCAATTTATATATGAGGAGAAAATTTTGCGGTTTTTAATGGAAAAATGCGGTTTTGAAAAAATTGAAAAATTTAATCTTAGTCAAAGTAAAGATTCTGAATTATGTGGGTTAGAAAATATTGAAAGATTGCCCAATGATTTTCTGATGTTAGAGACATTCACACTTGAAGGAACGAAACTCTAATTTTTAATCCGGCAAAAACCTATTATGATTATCTCACGAACTCCTTTTCGTATTAGTTTTGTCGGTGGCGGTAGCGACTTCCCAGATTATTACAGAGAGTTTGGTGGTGCTGTAATTAGTGCGACTATTTCTAAATATATATTCCTGTCAATGCATCCTTTTTTTAATGAAGATAAATATTTTCTTAAATATTCAATTAATGAAATCGTTTATAATGTCGATGAAATCAAGCATCGTATTATTCGTGAGATATTCAAAGACTATAAAATCAAAGGTGTTGACTTCAACTCTAGTGCGGACTTGCCTGGAAAAAGTGGCTTAGGCTCTTCTTCTGCTTTTGCAGTTGGTTTAACCTCTCTCTGCAACGCTTTCACCGGTAAATATTTATCACAATCAAATATCGCTGAATACGTTTGTAAAATAGAGATTGAGCGCCTTGGTGAACCCATTGGGAAACAAGATCAATACGCATGTGCAGTTGGTGGTATAAATCATATTTCATTTAATGCTGATGACACTGTGAACATAGAAAAGATATTACTTCCAACAATGAAGAAAAAATATCTCGAATCACATTTGCTCTTGTTGTACATGGGTCAATTACGAGATGCTTCAGATATTTTAAAAGAACAATCTCTAAGACTTAAAAAACGTAAAAATATTAACAATCTTCACAAGATTGTCTCACTCACAGAAGATCTTATAAAAGAACTAAATATTGGTAATATAGATTGCTTAGGAGAAATACTTGATACTGGTTGGCATTATAAGCGTGAACTTGCAGGGTGCATTAGCACGCCAAAGATTGACCAGTATTATGCAACAGCAATAAAAAATGGTGCTATAGGCGGTAAACTTCTTGGTGCTGGCGGTGGTGGGTTTTTTCTTTTCTATGTCCCTGAAAATAAGAGGAATGATGTTATTAAAGCACTCCCAGATCTTAAGGAAACGACGTTCCATTTTGATTACGAAGGCACAAAAATAATCTATTATGATCAATAATATCGATCATTATAAGAATATTTATTACAATTCCCAATAGAAATATTAACTTAATTCATTTTAATTTTTTTTAGACTCCTTTTGGGGTATTTCCGATGTCCGTTCCTCAAGTAAGCGTAGTAATGGCAGTATATAACGCATCGCATTACATAGAAAAAGCGCTCTATAGTATTGAAACGCAAACATATAGAAATATTGAGTTTATTATTGTACAAGATCCCTGCACTGATGATACTGAAAAAATCATTGAATCTTACAAAAAAACCGCATCTATCTCTGTTACGCATATAATTAACGACATACGTCTTGGTATATCGCGCAGTCTCAACCTTGGCATTGCGCTTTCTAAAGGCGATTTAATTGCGAGAATGGATGCTGACGACATTTCTCTTCCTGAGCGAATTGATGAACAGGTAAAATATCTTAAAAAGCATCCAGATATCGGCATACTTGGATCAAATGCATTTTTGATTGATGAAAAAGGTAATTACATTGCTTCCTATGTTCTACCTGAGAATCACTGTGAAATTAAATTACATATGCTGCTTGGACGACCAGCAATGATGCATTCACCGTTGATGATTCGAAAGAAAGCAATCTTTAATGCTGGAAACTACGATGAAAATGAGTTATGCGAGGATATTGATATTATTTACCGGATTCTAAGAACGAATTATGCACATAATCTTTCAACTCCACTTCTGCTATATAGGCGTCAAAATAATTGTCTATCAATAACTTTGAGTGATAAAACTAAGCAAAGATATATTGCCTTATTGGCAAGAGAGTTATCATTATTATGTCCGGAATTTTCGGATTGTTTTGATACGGCGGTTAAACTATTTCATTTCGATGAGCGGTTTATTAATACAGGGCCGAGATATGAAAATATTGAAGGATTTTCAATTTTTTTACATCTTGTAAGAAATCTTTATTCATTGCCGCATTTTGAGAATTTAGGTGATGAACTCGATTCTGCTTGTAATAAGATTATTTTTCACATGATCAGTGCTTGCAAGCTTCATGAATTCAACCTTCCAGATCTTTTAAAGAGAGAAACATCAATTGCTTCACCTAACGTTGTCAATTTGCATGATTACAAGTTATTTAGTGGAATCATTGGATACATCAGGCATCGTTCTTTAAAAGAGAGGCTGGTTTGGCGGATAGAGAAAATTTTCGATAATCCATTATGGCTTATTAAACATGACCTAAAATCACTATTGACCTATTTTAAAATACAAAAACCTATTGAATGACATTTTGTTGGTTCGTTCTTAAATCAAGAGGGTAGTAATAATACCATTTTGTAATGTTTTGCATTATATTCCATCCTTTTAAAACTTCAATATCATTAATGAGGATGGAAGAGAAATGGT
>Ga0074198_1001649_pt1 | contig 13971 bp, 15 predicted proteins | sample EPASupsiteSAE323_FD_64527 | JGI IMG/M metagenome (GOLD analysis project Ga0074198, IMG submission 64527) | Bioremediated contaminated groundwater from EPA Superfund site, New Mexico - Sample SAE3-23 | ecosystem: Environmental > Aquatic > Deep subsurface > Groundwater > Contaminated ...
TGTTTTGGGTTTGAGTAGACTTCCATTTGGATAGGTTACTTCAAACCATTTTTGCCAAAGTGTCCAAAAGTTTTTGTTTCCTTGTATATGAGGAGTGTAGGTATACAGAAAAGCGGTTGCAAAACTTTGTGGCAAAATATCTTGTCCGTCGACAGAGTAGATTTTTGATTTTGTTTTAATCCATGCTTGTTTTCCTTGATTATCATAATACCAACGCATGATAGCGGCTGCACTGTCTACTTGTTTTCCAAATCCTTTGTTATTAAGATAAATACCACAGCTCCATCCACAAGACTCATCAATACCATAACCGGTTGCTCCATCAAGAGCTTTTTCTGTTGGAGTTTTGTCTGTAATAAGACTTTGTTCTTTTTGGAGTTTTACGAGTAAATATTTTGGATTAATCCTGTGTCTTTGTGCTGCTTCGTATATGATAACAGAGGCTTTTTTCATACGATTATCAATATCTGGAGCTTGATACATTGTCAGGAAACTTCCATACCCCTCAAGAAATGATTGTATTTCATTCAAAGTGAGAGCACCTGCATCCTGCATTTCTTCGTCTGAGAGGATATAGTTTGGATCAAAATCCATACTATATGTGGAAAGCGGGGACACAAGAGAGGTCAAAAGGAAGAAAAGAACCAAGAAAGAGGTGTATTTTTTTGAATTTGAAAATTCCATAAGTATATGATTATGTCCTTCATATTATATCACCTTTGCGAAATAATTGAAGCCTTATGTACGAAAAATATGGATTTCTTGTATTTTACACGGTTTTTTGGTAATATTTGTCTATATGTATGGAAAACTCTTTATTGTAGCTACCCCAATTGGGAATCTCGAAGACATAACCTACCGCGCTTTAGAAACCCTTCGGAGCGTAGATTTTGTGTTGTGTGAGGATACTCGGGTTACAAAAAAACTTTTAGACCACTACACGATTTCTACTCCAACAAAAACATATCACCACCACAGTGGAGATGCAGTTATGAGAGAGATGGGAAATTTACTTGGAGATGGGAATAATCTTGCTTTAGTAAGCGATGCTGGTACTCCTGGCATTTCTGATCCAGGAAATTTGCTTATAGAATATTTACAAACGAATTACCCAGAAGTAGAGATAGTGCCAATCGGTGGAATTTCTGCTGTGACAACAGCATTGTCTGTTTCTGGATTTGCTACGGATAAATTTATTTTCTTGGGATTCATTCCACAAAAAAATAAAAGAAAACAATTTTTTGAAGAAATTCATGAAGCAAAATATACAGTCGCTTTTTTTGAGTCCAGTCATCGTATAGAAAAAACAATAAAAGAAATGCAAGAATACTTAGAAAAAGACAGGAAAGTGTGTATTTGCAGGGAACTCACAAAGAAGTTCGAGAGTATTTATCGTGGTACGATTGCAGATTTGGCTACTCTCAAAATTAATACAAAAGGTGAATTTGTAATTCTTATTAAAAAATAATTATGTATATGAAGAAAATACTCTCACTCGCACTTGCTATTTTGGTACTCTTGCCAACACAGGCATTTGCGATTACATTAATTGACCAGACAAAAACTGTAGTTCCAACAATTCCGACCATTACTGTTGGGGACGTATCGCTCTATCCATATGCATGTCAATCTGAAATTTCTTTTCTTGAGGAAATGGATGATGGATATAACAAATTAAGATTAGGATTAAGTTTTAGTTTAGAAAAAACAAATCATCAATATGTTGAAGATGTAACTTACGAGTTTAACCTTGCTGATCAAAATGGAAATTCTGTTTTTTACAAAAAAGGAACAGGTGATTTGAATGATCAAGTTGCACCTTCATATATGTTTTCGACACTTGATTCAACAAGGGGTCTTCTTATTACAAATGAAAGATTAAGCTCAATAGATACTACAGTTTCAATTACCAACGCGTCTCAGTTGACTCTAACTACAAAAATCAATGGAAAAACTTGTGGTTCTCGTACCTTTACTCCTGTAGATTCTCTCGGTTGTTTCCTTGGGGGGACTCTCAAATCAAGTGGCCTTTTAAATAATGAACTCACCTATGTTCTTTCCTATTATGATGTAAATGGAAAACGTTTGGATATTGATTATTCTGTGAAGGTAGAAGATAATAATAAAAAAGTTTTAGATACTGTAAAAGGAGATACGAATCTTTATCAAGCAAGTGGAGTTATACCTCTTAGTCAATATTCTCATAAAAAAATTACATTCCCTTTTGCTGGAAAAAAATCAGTCACTCTTACAGGAACCGTTGGGGGAAATACCTGTAGACCAGTTACACTTGCTGTTATAGCATTAGGATCCAATTCTGGAGACAATTCTGTTCCAGAAGAAGTTCCTGCTGGAGATGTCCCTGTTTCTTCAGACGGAAGTGAACCTGCACCATCAGGAGACGAACCACAGTCAGGAAGTGGTGATAGTGGAAGTGTTGCGGGGAGTTCAGGAGACAATGCTGTGAGTGCTGAAGTATCTGAAGAGAATTCATTTTTAGAAGCTCTTGCAGAATTTTTTGGAAAAGATGGAGAAAAAATAGTGAATGATGAAAATTCAAATGATCAGGAAAATGTTTCTGCACCAGTTAAAGAAGAATCAAAAGGTGTTGCCTATGCAATGTATTCTGGTGTAGCACTTCTTGCAGTTGTTGCAGTACTTCTCGGAATATTTCTTGTTCTCAAAATTAAAAGTATGCGTGAAGATAAAATGGAAATAATTATTGATGAATTTCCAAAAAAGGATGTAAATAAAAAAATGTAATTATTATGAAACGACCATACTATATTTCTACAGCAATACCTTACGTTAACGCAAAACCACATATTGGTCATGCTTTGGAGTATATTCAAACAGATGCAATTGCACGTTATGAGAGACTCATGAATAAAGATGTTTTTTTTCTTACTGGTTCAGATGAAAATTCACTCAAAAATGTACAAGCTGCAGAAAAATTAGGGATGAGTACTGAACAATTTGTGGATGAACAATATAATCATTTTGCAAAATTTAAAAGTTTGCTCAATATTTTTTTTGATGATTTTATTCGTACAACAGAAAAAAGACATTTTCTTGGTGCACAAAAATTTTGGTCACAATTTAAACCAGAAGATTTGGAAAAAAGAATTTACAAAGGATTGTATTGTGTCGGATGTGAATCATTTTTGAAGGAAGATGAACTTGTTGATGGAAAATGTCCGGATCACAAAACTGTACCAGAACAAATTGAAGAGGAGAATTGGTTTTTTAAACTTTCCAATTACCAGGATATATTGAGAAAAATGATAGAAAATGATGTTATAAAAGTTTCTCCAGATTTTAGAAAGAATGAATGGCTTGCATTTTTGGATCGTGGTCTTGAGGATTTTAGTATTTCACGTTCACAAGAACGCGCTCGTGGTTGGGGAGTGCCCGTACCAGGCGATGAAAGTCAAATTATGTATGTTTGGGTAGATGCGCTTTCTAATTATATTACAGCACTGGATTTTGGAAGTGATCAAAAAAAATATAATCAGTATTGGGTACAAAAAGAAGGTGAGAGAGAAGTGGTCCATGTCATTGGAAAAGGAATTGCAAAATTCCATGTTTTGTATTGGCCAGCAATGCTTCTTTCTGCGGGTATTCCACTTCCAACGGAGATTTTTGTTCATGGGTATGTAACAAATGAAGGAGAAAAAATTTCTAAATCATTAGGAAATGTTATTGATCCAGATGATGTTGTAAAAGAATATGGGACTGATGCTGTTCGCTATTACCTTTTAGGGGCAATTTCTTCTACAAAAGACGGAGACTATTCCAAAGAAAGATTTGAGGATTTTTATACAGCGCATTTGGTAAATGGTGTTGGAAATCTTACGAGTAGAATTCTGACCATGATAGAAAAATATGCAGATGGAAAAATTCCAGAAAAAAGTACTGGTGAGTGGATGGAAAAAACAATTGGGTTTTGGGTTGAATATGAAGAATCAATGAAAAATTATCTTTTTGATAATGCAATAAAGGCAGTAAATGAATATATTTCTCAAGTAGATCTTGTTATATCCACAGAAAAACCATGGGAGAAAGCAAAGAACGGTGAAGACATCACAAAATTGTTATATGAACTTGTAGAAAGCCTCCGTCATATTGCACTTGCACTTCTTCCAATTATTCCAGAAACTGCAGAAAAGATTTTTGTTCAATTGGGATATACAAAAGAGCAAATTCAAACATTTATCTTTGATGAAGAAAAAGAGTGGGGAAGACTCATACCAGGAACATTAGCAAAAAAAGGTGAAATACTTTTTCAAAGACTTCAAAAATAACGTCATTAATTTTATTGTCTGTCACAATTATGAACACACTTGATATTATTCTTCTTGTTATAACAGCCCTTTTTGTAGGAATTGGATTTTGGAGGGGTTTTTTGTATAGTATTGTATCGTTTATTGGTATGATACTCGGTATATTTCTTGCAAGTAGATATTATAGTCCAGTTTCTGATTGGCTTGTAGAGCATTTTGAATGGGCAGAGAATCTTTCGCGAGTCGTTGTGTTTATTGTTGCGTTTCTCCTCATTAACCAGGTGGTTGCTGTATTGTTTTGGGTTTTGAAAAAGTTATCTCGTTGGTTTAATCGCATTCCATTTCTTGGTTTTGTGAACAGAATATTCGGTGGAGTGTTTGGATTTTTACAGGCCGTATTGGTGATTGGTTTTTCATTGTATTTTATTGAAAGATTTCCTCTAGGAGAAAATTTCATGCAAATGCTTGCAAGTTCTACGATTGCACCATATACTACAAAAGTTGCAACGTATTTACTTCCACTTTTGCCTGATGCAATTAAAGCTGTGAAAACAACAGTGGACTATGCACAAGATACGGTAATAAAAATGTAATTATGATTGTTGATTCCCATTGTCATTTGCAATTTAAAGCATATGAAAAAGATCGTGATGAAGTAATACAGAAATGCCTTGAAAAAGGCATGCTTTTAAATATTGTTGGAACACAAAATGATACGAGCAAAGAAGCTGTGGAATTGGCATTACAGTATGATAATTTTTATGCGACGATTGGAATTCATCCAATACAACATACAAAAGTAGAAGTGGAAGAAGAAAATGATTTATTCGTTTCTCGGAGTGAGGAATTTGATGAATCTCTTTTTGACAAATTAGTCCAATCTGGAAAGGTTATTGGAATTGGAGAGACTGGTTTGGATGCATTTCATATACCTGATGGAAAATTAGGCAAAGAAGCATTTGAAAAACAAAAAGAATTATTTTTACAACATTTTTATTTTGCAAAAAAATATAATTTACCACTGGTTATTCATGTGCGTGATGCTCATGAAGAAATGATTGAATTGTTACAGAGCCTGAAACAACCCATAAAAGGAATACTTCATTGTTTTACTGGAAATAAAGAGCAAGCAAAAGCATATCTTGATTTGGGTCTTTATATTGGTCTTGGTGGAGTAGTGACTTTTCCTCCAAAAAAATTAAACCCACAGCCGCAGGAAGATTTGCTTGAAGCTATTGGTATGATTCCTCTTGATAAGATGATAACCGAGACTGATGCCCCATATCTTGCCCCACAGGCCTATCGTGGAGAACGGTGTGAACCTTGGATGGTAGAAGAAGTGCTTTTGTTTATTGCACAAAGACGGGGGATTGAACAACATAAATTTGAGGAGATTATTGAACAGAATTTTAGGAAATTATTTTGTGTATAAAATATATGGAAGCAGAACAACTCTACGAAAAGAAGCTTGGGGAATATAAAAGAAGTTGGAGAGAAATTCGTGATTTGGAAAGAAAAGGAGATGCATCAGAAAAACTCATACATGCACTGGATCAAAAGAGAGATGATATTCACAAAGAGTTACGTGCTATTGCGTTAGAAATTGGAAAAAATGAAGGAGATGTTGATTTAGATATTTTGGCAAATGAAGAAAATTTGCGAGAATATGGCTTACCAGAATTTAGCATCAAAAGAATATCTGATTATAAAAAATCAAATCCGATAAATACTAATAGTGGTATTACCTTGCAATATACTGATAAAGAAGGAAATATACATTTTCCAAGAACAATTGATGAAGTTTCTGATACAGATGTTTTTATTGCTTTTGGTGTTGAGCCAACGTGGCATCTTTTTGATAATCAAGGTTTTTTTCAAAAATTTCCTGACGATCTTGAGAGAAGAAGACGTGCAAAAACAATAGCGGATGAGTTTCCTGATGTTCTTGAATTAGAGATTTATGATCAGGAATCATTTCATAGAGGACTGAATTTCTTTGGTATTGCTATTCCAAATAGTAAATTTGAAAAGGTACTAGCATTCATGCGTGAACACAGAAAAGAAATATCTATCAGTGAAAAGTATTTTGATCAAAAAGAATTTGCGGAGGATTTTGAAACTATCGTTCGACAAGATATGGAGGAGATTCTTGTTTATGAACCTGGAAAGCATGATGATCATAAATATTTGGTACAGAGGTATCTAGAAAACCTTCCATTTTACCTTCAAGGAAAAAACGATGAAGTGTATATGAAAATAGCAGACAATATCTGTAAAGAAACATTGAAGAAAATTGAAATAGATGAAATAGACAAAGAATTACAAAAAGAAGAAGAACTCGCAGAAAAGTACCCAATATCTCATGAACCAAAGCAGGGGGGGGTTGGAAGAAAATAGCATAAAAAACCTTCAAAATGAAGGTTTTTTTGTTTTTCCACACAAATTTTACAATACAGTTGACGACAGGGATGCAATACTGTATAATAGTGGCGCTTTTTAAAGATCATATTTATGACCGAAGATAAGGCAAAAAAAACCTCAGATCGTGAATATTGGATGTTTGCAATGAAAATAGTGGGAAACTTTGGTGCTACCATTGCTGTTCCTGTTGTACTATTTGTCATGATAGGCCAATATTTTGACGAAAAATACAATCATGGACCTTGGTTCACGATTCTTGGCTTTGTCGTAGCAGCACTTTTAACAGGGCTTATGATTTATAGGAAAGCAAAAAAATACAGTAAAGAATACGAGGCATTGGATAATCATAAAAATACATAAATTATGCATATACCTACTTTAGCACCGGATGTTTTATTCCAGGTTGGGTCTGTTCCAGTAACAAATACCATGATAAACGCATGGATAGCTATCGTTATTTTTTTGGTAATTGGACTCTATCTCCGTAAAAAATGGTCACTTCGACCAGGTAAAGTACAGAATTTTTTTGAATTTATAGTAGAAAGTCTTTTCGTATATTTTGATCAAGTAACAGGGGATCGTAAAAAGACCATTAAGTTTTTACCATTGGTCGGTACGGTCTTCTTTTTTATTTTGCTTTCGAACTGGCTTGGCCAACTTCCTGGAACAGGAAGTATTACCTGGAATCATGTTATGGTTCTTCGTCCAGCGAATACAGATTTGAATCTTACTGTTGCTATGGCATTGGTTTCTGTTATTGGATCACATTTGTTTGGATTGTTTTCTGTTGGCTTCTTTGTTCATGCAAATAAATTTATACAGATTGGTACACTTGTAAAGAGTTTCAAAAAAGGACCGATTGGAGTATTCACTGCTATTATTGAAATGGGAGTAGGGATCATAGAAATCGTGAGTGAATTTGCAAAAGTATTATCTTTGTCACTTCGTTTGTTTGGAAATATTTTTGCCGGTGAAGTGCTTATGTCAGTTATGAGTAGTCTTATGGGATTAATCGTACCAATGCCATTCATGTTACTTGAGCTTTTGGTGGGGTTAATTCAGGCAAGTGTTTTTGCTATGCTTACATTGGTATATATTACTGTCATGTCAAGCGCTCCACATGGAGATGAAGAACATAGCGAAAAAAAACATTCACATTCATAAAATAATTAATTAAAGTATTATAACAGAAAATATGTTAGATCATGCATCAATCGTAGTAATGGCAAAAGCCTTTACAATCGCAGTTGGAGGACTTGGACCAGCTATGGCAATTGGTAAGTTGGTAACAAAAGCAATGGAGTCAATTGGACGCAATCCAGAAGCAGCAGGAAAATTATTTGTTCCGATGCTTTTAGGAGCAGCATTCGCAGAAGCTATTGCTATTTACGCTCTTGTCGTTGTTTTCACTTTGAAATAATTTTACTTACCGGACCAGCTATGATCCGGTAGAATAAGATTATTTTATAAGAGAGAATATAAATTAATAATTTTCTTAAATCGTATGAAATTTATAGATATCGCTTACGCAATGGAAGAAGCAGTAGAACAAACAGCTGAACATGGCGCTGAAGTTGCACAAGATGTAGGTTTACTTGCGTCATTAGGAATTGATTGGAAACTTTTTGTATTTCAACTTATTAACTTTGCTATAGTTTTTCTTATACTCTGGTTCCTTATTTTGAAACCTCTTACAAAAAAACTTGAGGAAAGAAAAGATATTATTGACGAGAGTTTGGAAAAGGCAAATAAAATTGATGATGCTTTGAGAAAAACAGAAATTAAATACCAAGAAAAAATTGATCAAGCAAAAACTGAAGCAAATATTATTGCGGAACAGGCTCATATCAATACAGAAAAAATGGTAGATACCATGAAAGTAAAAGCAAAAAAAGATGTAGAAGACCTTGTAACACAAGCAAGACTTCAAATCCAAAGTGAAAGAGAAGACATGATGATTGGAGTTAAAAAGGAAGTTGTGGAATTGGTAATGCAAGTTACAGAAAAAATTATTAAAGAAAAAATGGATGAGAAGAAGGATAAAAAAATAATTGAAGACAGTCTAGGAAATTTGAAAGCATAAATACATCGTTATGAAAACCCGAAAAAAAACAAATCGTTTTTACGCCAAAGTATTATACGATCTCATAGCTGATGTACCAGCAAATAAGCAGGATGAAGCCATACAAGTATTTGTACAATTCCTGTACAAAGAACATAAGATACGGAATGCAGAAAAGATTATTGCTGAATTTGAAAAATATTCTGGAGAAAAAGAAGGAAAAATACAAATTGAAATTGAGTCAGCAAGAGATTTGAGCAAAACAGAGATAGATAAAATTAAAAAAATGTTTGGGGATAATGTTGCAGTCGCAACAAAAATAAACCCTGATTTAATCGGGGGAGTCATTATCAGGGCCGATGATAAACTCTATGATGCCAGTGTAAAAACACAATTAACTCTCATGAAAAAAAATCTCGTTTATTAAATAATATCCTATGTCCGTTAATCACATTGTTGAGGAACTTAGAAAAAATATTGCCTCTTTTGAAAAACAAACAGTTGTAGAAGAAATTGGAAATGTTTTAGAAATTGGTGATGGTATCGCTCGTATGAGTGGTTTAACCAAATGTCAATCACAAGAAATGCTTGAATTTCCAGGTGGTACTCTTGGAGTAGCGTTGAATCTTGAAGAAGAAACCGTTGGTGCGGTTATGCTTGGTGATTATAAACATATTAAAGAAGGTGATATTGTAAAGCGTACTGGACGTATTTTGTCAGTTCCTGTTGGAGAAGAACTTATTGGTCGCGTTTTAAATTCACTTGGTCAACCAATTGATGGAAAAGCAGATCTAAAAACAAAAACATTTTATCCAGTAGAACGTGTTGCATCTGGTGTTATGACACGTGCACGTGTTAACAGACCTCTTCAAACAGGTATTAAAGCTATTGATTCATTAATTCCAATTGGACGTGGACAGCGTGAACTTATTATTGGTGATCGTCAAACAGGAAAAACTGCTATTGCAATTGATACTATTATCAACCAAAAAGGAAAAGACGTTATTTGTGTGTACGTTGCAGTTGGACAAAAACAATCGAAAGTAGCAAGAATTGTATCAAAACTTCAAGAAACTGGAGCAATGGAGTATACCATTGTCGTAGCTTCAGGTGCTTCTGAACCAGCCCCAATGAGTTATCTTGCTCCTTATGCTGGAGTTGCTATGGCTGAGTATTTTGCAGATAGAGGCAAAGATGTCCTCATTATTTATGATGATTTAACAAAACAAGCTTGGGCATATCGTGAAATGTCACTTCTTCTCCGTCGTCCACCAGGACGCGAAGCATACCCTGGAGATGTTTTTTACTTACATTCCCGTCTTCTTGAACGTGCATGTAACTTAAGCAAGAAATACGGTGGTGGATCCATTACTGCTCTTCCTATTATTGAAACACAAGCTGGAGATATTTCTGCATATGTTCCAACAAATGTAATTTCTATTACTGATGGACAAATCTTCCTTGAAACTGATCTTTTTTATAAAGGTATTCGTCCAGCACTCAATGTTGGTTTGTCAGTTTCTCGTGTTGGAGGTGATGCTCAAATTAAACCAATGAAAAAAGTTGCAGGAAGTATGAAACTTGGTCTTGCACAGTTCCGTGAAATGGAAGCATTTGCACAATTTGCAAGTGATCTTGATCCTGAAACAAAAAAACAAATTGATCGTGGTCAAAGAATTACTGAGCTTTCTAAACAAGCACAATTCAGCCCAATGCCAGTAGAAGAACAAGTTGCTTCTATTTATGCAACAAGCAAAGGATACTTTGATAGTGTTGAATTAAAAAATGTACGTGCATTTGAAGTAAAATTCTTAAATTTTATGAGAACATCAAAATCTGAAGTTCTTGCTTCAATAAAAGCTGGAGAGTGGAACGAAGAAGTAGAGAAGAGTTTGAAAGAATCTTGCGATGAATTTAGAAAAAGCAACTCATAAAAACTTGCAAAACTATGGCAGTCTCAACAAAAGCAATTAAAACCCGTATTAAATCGGTAAAGAATACAAAAAAAATCACCAAAGCAATGGAGATGGTTTCGGCTGCAAAAATGAGACGTGCGGTAGATGCGGCTTTGAATACACGAACCTATGCAAAACTTGCGAAAGAACTTATGGAGCATATGGCTTATGTGGATCAACCAAAATATCCACTTCTTGTAAAACGTCCTGTTAAAAATATCCTCATGGTGCTTATTAGCTCCAACAGAGGACTTTGTGGAAGTTTTAACTCGAACATCCTCAGAAAATCCAATAGTCTCTTTGCAGATTTAGATAATCTCGCAAGGCATAGAGGAAAAAATATTCCAAAAGATGCCATCCCAGCAGAAGATATTCATGTAGAAGTGCTCGGCGTTGGAAAGAAAAGTGTTGCATTTGCAAAAAGAAATAATTTGGAACTTGTCGGAGTCTTTGATCAAATGGGGGATAAACCAGACTTTGAATCTATACTCCCTTTAACAAAACTCGTTATTGATGGATATTTAAAAAAGAAATACGATAAAGTAGTAGTAGTCTATACAGATTATAAATCGAGTCTTGTACAGGAAACAAAAGTCCGTCAACTTCTTCCACTCTCTGAAGTGGAGCTAGAAAAGATGCTTGGAACTCTTGGTGGAGAACGCAATGCACGGAAAGCTCAACTTGAAGAGAAAACGTCAGGAGAAGAAGAATTCAAGATAGATAATTACCTTTTTGAACCAAGTATCTCAGTCATCATGGAAACAGTAATTCCTCGGCTTGTAGAAATACAGTTGTATCAATCAATTTTGGAATCATCTGCGAGCGAACACAGTGCAAGAATGGTAGCAATGAAGAATGCGAGTGAGTCGGCCGATGATATGATAAGCAGTTTATCACTTATATATAATAAAGCCCGTCAGGCGGGTATTACACAAGAAATTGCAGAAATTTCTGGTGGAGCTGCAGCACTTGAGTAGCTTGCACATAAATACTAAATAATCTTGTATGAATAAAGGAAAAATTTTACAGGTCATCGGCGTAGTTGCAGATGTCCAGTTCGATAATAAAATTCCAGAAATCTATAATGCTCTTGAAGTAAAGATTGGTGGAAAAAAAGTTATCTTGGAAGTACAACAACATATTGGCTCAAATACCGTTCGTACTGTAGCAATGGGAGCAACTGATGGTCTATCACGTGGTGACGAGGTTATTGATACTGGTGCGCCAATTTCTGTACCTGTCGGTGCAAAGACACTTGGACGCATGTTCAATGTTATTGGAGAAGCAGTTGATGAAAAAGAAGATCCAAAAACAGAAAAAAGATACCCAATTCACAGAAAAGCTCCAGAATTTAAAAATCAGTCACAAAAAACAGAAGTTCTTGAAACTGGTATTAAAGTTATTGATTTGCTTTGTCCATTCTTGAAAGGTGGAAAAGTTGGTTTGTTTGGTGGTGCTGGAGTAGGAAAAACCGTTGTTATCCAAGAGCTCATTCGTAATATTGCACAAGAACATGGTGGATATTCTATGTTTGCTGGAGTAGGAGAACGTACTCGAGAAGGAAACGATTTGTATCGCGAAATGGAAGAGTCTGGAGTATTGGAAAAAACAGCTCTTGTTTTTGGACAAATGAATGAAACACCAGGTGCACGTGCTCGTGTAGCATTGACTGCCCTTGCTATGGCAGAATATTTTCGTGATGAAGAAAATCGTGACCTGCTTCTTTTTATAGATAATATTTTCCGTTTTACACAAGCAGGTTCAGAAATGAGTGCACTTCTTGGACGTATGCCTTCTGCTGTAGGTTACCAACCTACACTTGCAACAGAAATGGGTGCTCTTCAAGAACGTATTACTTCAACTGACAAAGGATCTATCACTTCTGTACAAGCTGTCTATGTGCCAGCTGACGACTTGACTGATCCAGCTCCAGCAACAACTTTTGCTCATTTGGATTCTACTGTTGTTCTTAATCGTTCATTGTCAGAAATTGGTATTTATCCAGCTGTAGATCCTTTGGATTCAAGCTCTACCATTCTTGATCCACAAGTGATTGGTGAAGAGCATTATAATGTTGCTCTTGAAGTACAAAGAGTGTTACAGAAATATAAAGATCTTCAAGATATTATTGCCATCCTTGGTATGGAAGAACTTTCTGATGAAGATAAAATTACTGTTACTCGCGCAAGAAAAATTCAAAGATTCCTTTCACAACCATTCTTTGTTGCAGAACAATTTACTGGTATGAGTGGAAAATATGTTCCAGTTTCTGAAACTGTTCGTGGATTTAGAGAAATTCTTGACGGTAAACATGACGATAAACCAGAAAATGCTTTCTATATGAAAGGAAGTATTGACGAGGTTATTGTTACAGAATAATATTTTTATGAATACAGCACCATTTAAAATTGTTACTCCGGATGGTGTTATCTACGAAGATGACATTACACAAGTATCCATTCCAACAGAAACGGGTGAAATTACGATTCTTCCAAAACACATTCCTCTTGTCTCTGTATTAAAGGCAGGAGAAATGAGAATAAAGAAAGATGATTATGTTGTTGAACTCGCTGTCTCTACAGGTATTCTTGAAGTTCGTCCAAATGGAGAAATTTCTGTTCTTGCAGAGACTGCAGAACGCGCTGAACATATAGATATTGAACGTGCAGAAGAAGCAAGAAAACGAGCAGAGAAACTCTTAGAAGAGTACAAAGACGTTGAGGATGTTGCCTACATACGACTTGTAGCAAAGATAGAAAAAGAACTTGCTCGCATACGCGTTGCACACAAATACAAAAAATAAAGAAACAACAAAAGCCTCCTTCCGGGGCTTTTTTGTTATAGGTGGGGATCTTCAGGAGGGAAAGGAACAATAGAAAAAATACAGGCTCCATTTTCATCTGGATTCGTGAAATGCCCAAAATGTTCTCTACCACATTCAGGGCAGACTAGAGGATAATCTCTTTTCCCAGTTTGATGCATGAGTTCTGCATATTGGCTGACCACACCTGGATTCACCGGTGCAATCCGCCAACAAGTGGGACAGTAGAACACTGGTCGATCAAGGAACGGATTCACTGTCTTTTATTCGCATCATTTTCTCCTTTTTGTTTCACTCTAATGTACTGGTGATACAAAAATTTGTCAAATGGAAAACCGCTGTGGGGACAGCGGCCTATTCGGCAGGTGGCGGGACTATCTGAGGCGGGGTCCGGGCGTGGAATGGTCGCTTCTGCTAACTTTGCACGAC
>Ga0074198_1001658_pt1 | contig 13885 bp, 10 predicted proteins | sample EPASupsiteSAE323_FD_64527 | JGI IMG/M metagenome (GOLD analysis project Ga0074198, IMG submission 64527) | Bioremediated contaminated groundwater from EPA Superfund site, New Mexico - Sample SAE3-23 | ecosystem: Environmental > Aquatic > Deep subsurface > Groundwater > Contaminated ...
CTCTTATGATTTTTTTGGTCGGGATGTTGCCGCCCAACAAAAAAAACCGGAAACCCCCCCGCGGGGGCGCCAAACCCCTCCGGGGGCCCCCCGCCCCGCCGTGAACCGCGACGAGCCTGTATGGTTTCGATCCGTATATTCGATATTTCATAAATAATCCTTTAGTTTATTTTTTGAAATAGAACCGCTTGTTCGCCCTGAATCGTATTACGCCGTAAATGCTTTATTGCACAATTTTTCCATTACGTTAAGGCTTCTTCCGGCTTCGGATATTAAAATTTCGTTTTCGGTTTCGTCCATAATATTTAATAAATAAATTTTTACTTTATTCGATGAGAAAGCCTGGAACGCCCTGACGATTTTCCATTTTATTAATTCGTCGCCATCATGTTTTTTCAACAGTTCGAATAAAATATTTTCGCTCCTTCGATCGCCGTAATTATAGGCTATATGGCCTATGGCGTCTATCGCCTCGGTTATTTGGCTTCTATCGTTTCCATATGCGGTTTTTTCTAATTCATCGAGCGCTTCGGGCCCAATGCGAATTATGATCCTCGCCGCGATATCTCTTGGAAGAGGAAATGACGGCTTGTTCAGATCGATCGCCGCCGGCTTTTTATGCTGGTTATTCCCGATTTTGCCCAGAAGCTGCGTTAAAAAAGTTACGGCCGCCTTGCCGTACCCCGCCAGAGCTTCCGCTAAAGCTATTTTCGTATATAATTTTTTTTCGGTTTTTAATAATTCGCATAAAAGCGGAATGTGGTTTTCTTTTTTAAATGCCGCTATTATTTTGACGGCCGCGGTCCTTTTTTGCGGAGCCGGGCCGGATAGAAGCTCGATCAATTCTTTTTCGCTTAACCGCTCGATCGGCAATATGTCTTCTTCCGTGATGAAACCTCTTGATTTTAAAGCTTGCTGGCTACTTTTCACGAAACTATCTCCATAAGTTTCAATTTGCGTTATAAAGTCATGCGTGCATAAGCCGCTTTTTAACGCTTATCCTCTTATGCAACAAAACCTCTAAAATGTTAGCATTTTAAGCGTTATTTTGCAAGTTATTTAGTTATTTGATTTGACTTTTTCTATTAATTTATATACAATATTATGGGTTTGAAAAATACCAGAACTAAATACATATAATGTTTTGAAAAAAATGAACAGGGAGTATGAGGTATGAAAAAAATCTTATTGATCGCTGTTATTATTTTACTTACAGCCAGCCAGGCTTTTTGCGAAGAAATCACGTACAAATTCAATGCGCCGAAAATCGTAAAATCAGGCGTATATTCTGATATTTCTCTCGATAATCTTCCGCTTTCGGTGGAACCGGGGATGCCGGCCCTTCCTTTTAAACCTGTCTCGATATTATTGCCTCAGGGATACGAAGCTCAAAATGTCGAGGTTACGCCGCTTAATCTTACCGAAATCAAAGGCGAATATTTTTTAAGACCCGTCGAATATAGCTTTCCGCTTTCTTTTGAAAAGCAATTAATAGAAAAGAGAAAACACACAACCTTATTAAACGGCGGAACGCTTCCGGCGTTTGAATATAAATTTAAGGGCGGTTACCCGGACAGGGTAATGTCGAATTTTTCGATTCAAAATTCCAGAGGCTATAAAATTCTCGTTTTAAACATAACCCCCGTTTTATATCAGGCCGAATCGAAAAAAGTTTATTATTATTCAGAAGCCGTCCTCAAGTACGATTTAAAACCATTTACCAGAAACGATTTCGATGCTATCGCCCGCGACATAGATTCGGATCGTGAGCGCGTCAAGTCGTTAGTCGATAATCCGCAAGCCATGTCTGGTTATAAAACCGCGAAAATCAGCCGCAAATCGGCTGTCGATTATCTTATCGTCACTTCGAAGGAACTCGCCGCTTCTACTAACGAATACAACTTTCAAAAGTTCTCGGAATTTTTAAACGGGTTCGGCCTTAAAGTCGAAATCGCATTGATCGAAGAAATACTTTCACAGACCGCCGGAAAAGACAATGCCGATAAATTGCGCAATTATTTAAGAACTCGCTATAACGAAAACGGAATCAAATATGTTCTATTAGGCGGAGGCGGAATAGATTCAAAGCCTATCATTCCGGTCAGAAAGCTTAACGCCGCCTTCGATTGGGAAGGCGACGCCTTTAATCAGAATCTTCCTGGCGATGTTTATTATTCGAACCTCGACGGAACGTTCGATGAAAACAACAACGGAATATATGGCGAACCGAAAGACGGAACTAACGGAAAAGACATAGATATGTTTTCTGAACTGGCGGTAGGAAGAGTTCCTGCTGAAAACGCGGCGGAACTTTCAAATTTCTTGAAAAAAGATATGGCCGCTTACGGATATGTTAACGGTGAAACCGGAAAAGTTTTATTCTCTGGCGAAAATTTATTTCCCGGCGTCTGGGGGAAATCTTACATGAAAGAAATCGAAAACGGCGCCGATGTTCACGGTTTTACGACTGCCGGCTATCCGCAGGAATATCCAAGATCATATCTTTTCGATAAAGACAAAACCTGGACTGCCGCTAATATGTTGAGCGCGATTAACGGCGGCATTTACATATTAAACCACATTGGCCATTCGAGCGTTACGAGTAATATGCGCTTATCTACATGGGGTTTGAATAAGCTCACAAATAATCGTTATTACCTGCTTTATACTCAGGGTTGTTATTGCGGCCGTTTCATAGAAAAAGGCTGCATACTATCGGGCCATGTGACTTCGCCTAATGGGGCTTTCGCCGCCATCGGAAATTCGTCTTACGGCCTCGGCCCCGAAGATCCCGATCCGGACGCCGGCGTTACCTGCCGCGGCGCGTCGCAATATTTCCACCGTCAGTTCACGAACGCCCTTTTCGCTTCCGGCAAAAACCGTCTCGGCGATGCCAATCAGGCGTCAAAGGAAGCCAACGTGAAATTTATGAACCATGGAACGACGCGCTGGGTTTTCTTCGAATTAAATCTTCTCGGCGATCCTTATTTGCCGTTGAAATTAAAATAATCGCAATATAAAAATTTAAATTAAAAATGGACCGCTAAAAACCTTTTTATAGCGGTCTTTTTTTATCGGTTATTAAGATTGGCAGTTTTTTAAAAAACTCATTCAAATCGTTTATTTTTATTATGCCATTTTTCCGGGTAGAGGTTTTAGTAATTTCTGATTTGACGTAGCGTTAAAATTATAATATAATTAATGTATGTTTTATTGTACATTTTAAAAAATATACTTCAGCTGAGTTATCTTTATAGATAAAACATGGTTAATTTATTATAATTGTTATAATAAAATGAAAAACCTTAATTATTAAAAAAATGGAGGTATGTAGTATGAAAAAAAGCATGATGTTATGTAAAAAATTATCTATGGTGTTCATTTTCGTGTTCGCCATGTTTCTTAGCGGCTGCGAAGAAGTAGTTATCGGCACAAACCTTGAAAAAGGCGATAAATATTACGCTAAGGGTCAATATGAAAAAGCTTATGCTTGTTATATGCAAGCCGCGTCCGACTATCAGGCAAAAATGGGTTCCGTTTACTCATCGACTGATTCGGCCAAGGCTGACGCCATGAAAATGGTCGAAGCTTATTATAAGAGCGGTCTTACCTGCGAACAATTGTCCAAAAGCGCCGAAGCGCGTCAGAACTTTGAAAATGCAATGAAAGATGCCGTTACCGTAAAACAATCTTATTATGAAAAAGTTGCGGTCAACATTCCTGATGGTTATAAAGACCAGTGGGTTCCCGCCGAATATAAAGACGTATGGGTGGACGGCTATTACAAAGATGTCTGGAAAGACGGCGAATATAAAGACGTATGGGTAGATGCTACTACTAAAGACGTATGGGTGGACGCTACTACTAAAGACGTATGGGTAGATGCTACTTATAAAGATGTATGGGTAGACGCTACTACTAAAGACGTATGGGTAGATGGAAGCTATAAAGAAGTATGGGTAGATGGAAGTTATGAAGAAGTTTATAACGATTCTACCGGAAAATATGATAAAGTCTGGAAAGACGGTTATTATAAAGATGAATATGTGCCGGGTTATTATAAAAAAGAAACCGTACCAGGCTATTATGAAAAGAAGTTAGTGGACGGTTATTATAAAAAAGTAACGGTAGACGGTTATTATAAAAAAGTAACAGTAGACGGCCACTATGAAAAAAAGCAAATGGAAGGCAAGTATGAAAAAGTTTTCGTAGACGGCTATTATGAGAAAAAGGAAGTTAAGGCCGGTTATTATGCAAAAGTTTTTGTTCCGGCCCATGTCGAATATAACGACGTATATAAAGAAAAAGATTCAACTGTAAATCTCGATAAAACATATTACGATCTCGCAAGCCAGAAAGTCGGGGCTAAAGCCTCAACAGCAAGCGCTACTACAGCTGTTGTAGATGAAAATGATCTTGAATTAAAGGCCGCTCAAGAAGAAATGAAAACGGCTTATCAGGCTTATCTTAAAGTCGGAGCTAAGAGCGAAGGCGCTGAATTTAACGCTTATGTGGCCGCTCAGGAAAAATATCAAAAAGTGTTGGCTTCAAAGAAAAAATAGATCCATAAACAATTAAACGGTTAAAATAATAAAAAACTCGTCAGATTATGGCGAGTTTTTTATGTGTTTTCATATTTGGTCATTAAGGCACTTATAAGAATTAAAACGGTTCGATAAATAAAAAAAATTATTGAAATGAAAATGAGGAAGAGCCTGATGTTTTATAATAAGGAAAACAATAACAATTCTTGCCGGTCAAAAAAAATTAGCGGATATTCAAAAAGCATGGCTGTCTTACATGCCTTGATAATAATCGGCGCGGGGGTTGCCGTACAGCTCGTTGCCACATCTTTATATTATGGAAAAAACTCGAATTATGTTTATGATGGATTTTACGCTTTAATTTTTATCCCACGAATTTTTATTCCAATTTGCGTTGGATTTATTATTAAATTATCGTTATCTGAAATGGGGGTTTCTTTCCCGGCGCCACTTTGGAAAGGCCCTTTATTTATTGTTTTAGCGATGGCACTGATTACCATTATAATTATTTTTGGAATGTCTTTAGAAAGCGTAAGTTCATATTATTTAAACACTTATGAAATATTTTATGGCGATAAGACCGGTTTTACTAAATTTTTTTTATTATTTACCATTTCGGCCAATATTTCATGGGAATTTTTGCACCGTGGATTTCTTTTGTTCGGGCTTGAAAAAACTTTAAGATCATTAATCGTGGCTTCGAATTTTAGTAATGCCGGCAAAATTTCTAAAAATTCATTATATCGATTCAATATTCCTGCATTTATAGCTATTTTAATTGTATGGATTTTTGAAATTTCGCTTCATATAACAAAACCGTTTCCGGAAATTATCGGAATGGGAGTCGCGTCGATCTTATTGAGCATGCTGGCGTTAAAGAGCCGCAGTATTGCCTATCCGATGTTATTACACTTTTATATAGAGTTTGTTTTATGGTTTGCGATCGTGAGGTTATTATAAAAAAAATCAAACTTTTATAAAAATAAAAGGTATTCTTTTTCGTAAGTTCCAGAAATAATGATTTAAAAACATAATTATAATAAAAGGGGCGGCAATGAAAAAAAGGGCCTTTATTTTTCTCTTTTTTGCGTTACTTTTTAACTATATCTTATCTAATCAGGCCGAAGCGTCTGAACAAGCAAAAAAATGGACATTCATGGTATTTTTAAATGCGGACAATAACCTTGATCGCTACGGCGTTCAGGACGTTCAAGAAATGGAAAACGCAGCCGTTTCAAAAGACGTTAATGTAGTCGTTCAAATCGACCGTTTTGAAAAACCCGCCCGCCGCTATGACGTTTCAGGCAGGGTTGCGGGAGCCGTTCAGGACGATTGGGGCCTTTGCTCAAAAATATCGGGCGAACTCGGAGAAGTCGATATGGGCGATTACAAAGAAGTCGTAAAATTCGTAAAATGGTCTTGCGATAATTATCCGGCCGAAAAATATGCGCTTGTAATATGGAATCATGGTTCAGGCTGGAGAAAATTCACCGGCGAATTCAAAGGCATTTCATCCGATGACCAATCAGGCAACCGCATAACTACAAAGCAACTTGGAGTAGCGTTATCCGAAATTCATGGCATATTGAAAAAACCCGTAGATGTGTTTGGAATGGACGCCTGTCTCATGCAGATGATCGAGGTGGCATATGAAATAAAGGAAAATGCTCTATATATATCAGCTTCTGAAGAAACCGAACCTGCGCGCGGATGGCCGTACGATTTAATACTTGCTTCGCTTGTAAATAATCCGGATATGCCGCCTCGCGAACTGGCGGTTTTAATTCCTTCTGCTTATGCTGAAAGCTACTCGAATAAACCCAGCAGCACGACGCAATCGACTATCGATTGCTCGATGCTTGACGATCTTGCAAAAGCCGTAAGCGAGTTCGCGACCGCGGTTATAGATTCTACAACGGCCGGATCGGAAAATGAAGTTTATTTTACGGCATTTAAAAATGTCCAGAAATATGCTTTTATAGAGAATATAGATCTCGGCCACTTTATAAAATTAGTTTCGGATAAAACTAAAGATAAAAAGGTTTTGGAAAACGCGCAAAAAGCTTTGATGTGCATATCTAAAGCAGTTATTCAAAATAAAATTACCGGGCTTTCCGCTAAAAATTCAACCGGCCTCGCAATATTTTTTCCGAAACATGGCATGAATTCAGTATATTCAGCAATTAAATTCTCGAATTTTAATTGGGACGAAATGGTTAGAAGAATTTCAAAATTGCAGCAATAGTTTTTTTTAAAAAATCAAACTTATATAAAAATAACAGGTATCATTATGCGTGATCTTTTGAAATAACTAAAAAAGTATGATTTAAGAAAAAGTATTTTTAGTTTTATTAAACCCGGGTAACGGTTTATATTAAAAACCGTTAATATTTAAATATAATAAGGAGAGTGTAGTAAATGTCAGTTAAGAAAAGGTTTATGGTTTTAATGATGGTTCTTTCACTCCTGTTTCCTATGGTGTCGTACGCAGGCGAGTTAAAAGGCGCGGATGCCTTTGCGGACGTAAAGAACATGGCTATGAAAGAATATTTGAGGGTGAATCAGGACGTTGAAAAAGAAAGCGTTAAAGCTTATGCTTCAAAACTGTTTAACAACAAAGCTAACCAGAATGAAGGCGTATATCTCGTTGAAATAGCCGAAGAAAAAGTTAACGGAACCACCGTTGAAATAAAAAATGTGTCGGCTTATAAAATCGAAGTTAATTCAAATAAAAAAAGCATCGCAGCCGCTTCGATAGAAGAAATATTATATTCAATTGAAATGAAACACAGGCTTTGCTCGACTTCGAACGATAAAACTTCGAAAGAACAGACAATTGATGCTTTTAATGAATATTGCCGCGCGACTTGCCGCGCTTTGTCTATTATAACCGTTGACAACGCTTTTAAAACATCTGAAAATATCGATAGTTACGTAAAATATGTCAACGCTAAAACGGCTCCGGCATCCCATGCTTTTTACGCACTTACATCTAGTATCGAAAGCAAAATAAAAGCCGATCTTTTAAACTCTAAATTAAACGCCGAAGCGCTTGGTTTGTTAAAAGAAAAACTTGAACAGCTCGATACGCTTTTAAATTCATTAAACGCTAAAGCTATATCGTCGGAAACTTCGATTAGCAAACATTATGACCCGACTCATCCTGGTCATTTACACCAGTCACCAAACGGGACTTTATACAATCAGCCGGGCGATAATGGCCCATATTCACCGGGTTCTTATAATTCAAACTATAATAATCATAATAGCCATTATAACACCGGTCACCATGGTAATTATAATTCGTATCCTTCAACATATTATCCTTCTAATAATTATCCGCAATATCCGCCTCCAACATACTATCCGCCGCAATATCCGCAATATCCGCCTTCGACATATTATCCGCCGCAATATCCGCAGTCTGGTTACAATCCATCATATCCAGGCCAGATTGAACATATTCATCATTGCAGCCGTTGCGGAAGACAATTTTCTTATTATCCTAACGGATATAGCATAGTATGCCCCTACTGCGGTTATGTGGGTTATTAAATTAAAAAATAAATTTTACCTGAGTCATCTTAATGGAAAATAGGAAATAAATTTACTATAATTGTTTTAGCAAAAAAAAATAAGCGGTATAATTTTTCAAAAAATTGACACCTACAAAGTTTTTATGGTAAGATTAAGTGTTAACAGATTTTTTAATAAAAAACTCCAAAAATTTTTTTTGGATAAATAAAAAAAGGAGGTAACATATTATGAAGTCTATGTTAAGAAAATTATCAGTGTTCATTGTGTTAGCTATGGTAATGTTTGTAATGACCGGTTGCGACAATCCGTTGTTGAGCAACCTTCAGAAAGGCGATAAAGCCTACAATTCAGGTGATTACCAGAAGGCCATGGAATATTATAAGGCGGCTGCGGCAGAATATCAGAAAAAGTTAGGAAAAACTTATTCCGATAAAACGAAGGCCGAATCCGATGCTAATTCCATGATTGAAGCTTATTTTAAAGCCGGTTTAACCGCCGAAAAATTAGCCAACAGCGCTGAAGCCAGGGCAATGTTTGAAAAAGCAGTCCAGAACAGCTTCACCGTTAAAGAAAGCTACTATGAACAAAAGCTTGTTGATTATCCTGCCGGTTATTATGACCGCTGGGTTCCCGGTTACTATACAGATGTATGGGTTGACGGCTACTATGAAGATGTTTACAAAGACGGTTATTACAAAGAAGTTTATAACGACAGCACCGGCAGATATGATCAGGTATGGGTTGACGGCGGATACGAGAAAAAATACGTCGACGGCCACTACGATCAAAAGTATGTCGACGGCCGTTATGAAAAAGTATGGGAAGCGGCTCATTCCAAATACGAAGACATATACAAAGAACGCGACATAACCGTAAATGCGACAAGTTCGTATTCGGCTCAGGCTAAAGAAAAAGTCGGAACAACCGAAAAAGTTTCATCGGCTGCTTCGAATGCCAGCGTAAGCGATAACTCAGATTTAAAAGCCGCTCAAGAAGCTATGAATCTGTCGTATCAAAATTACGTTAAAGCCGGCGCGAAAGAAAGCGGAGCTGAACTCGACGCTTATAAGGCTGCATCTGAAAAATATCAAAAATTGTTGACCTCTACAAAATAACTAAGTTAAAATCCACTATTAATGGTATAAAAATTTTTATTAACACAATTTAATTAATGGAGGTATTTCATAATGAGTATGATAAAAAAAGCTTTTACGGGTTTTGCTATTGCGTCGTTAGTATTCGCTTCGAGCGTTCCTTCAATCAACGCTTCCGAATTAAGCGACAAAGTCAACGCGAATTCGAATGTTAGCACCAGCAAACACTATGATCCGTCTCACCCTGGCCATTCGCACCAGTGCAACAGATGCAAACGAACCTATAACCAGCAGGGAGACAACGGCGTATATTCATCCGGCAGCAATATCTGCCCATATTGCGGATTTGCTAATCCCGTTCCTAATTCTCCATACCCGCCAGCGCCGGTTCCAAACCCGATGCCATATCCTCCGACACCAGTTCCAAACCCGATGCCATATCCTAATCCTAATATGCCCGTGTCGGTCGACGATTTGTTGCGTGCATGGGACGCCGCTTCGAGCTATCAGGTAGCCGACGGCATAATAGTGAACGGCTCTTCAAGAGTTTTTTCGTTGAACGGCCTTTTCAGATTGGTTGCAAAGGCTCATTATCGTGATAGCGAAATGGCGATAATAAGCAATATGGAACGTCAGGGCGTAATTTGCGATGTAACGGTAAACGATGTTTTAAGATGCTGGGACAACGTTGGAAATTATTCTTCCGCTGACCGCGTGCTTATAGTTTCTGCTCGCTTTTTCGCAAGAGACATAAACGCTCTTACGATGTTTATGAGAAAATCATATTACAAATCGACCGAACAGGCTATAGCCAACATGATTCCGTACGCTTCTAACGGCGGATATTCCAACGGCTATCGCAGTGAAGTAAGAAGCAGAATAAACTCTGAATTAATAGCTGGCGAAACTAAAACAGCTTCAACGAAAACTCAGATTTCAAATGAACAAGCAAAGCTGCTTGAAACCGCAAAAGCGCAATTGGCTAATTACAAAGAAGCTACCGTAAATTTAACCGATTCCGATATAGCTAATATGGACCTTGCTAAAATAAATGAATTTGCAACTAACTTAAAAAAAGGCACATATAAGAAATCGGAAAAACTTTTCTCTTTGAAAAGCGATCTGGTTAAAAAATTAAAAATGGCGGCAATGGATAATGCCGAAGTTTCAGAAATACTGAACAACCTTAAATAACTAATAAATAAACAGTAAAAAAACAGAGGGCTGTCTCAAAAGGAACAGTTCTCTGTTTTTTATATTATCGCATAACGATAAGCATTTATTTAAAATAAATTCACATTCTTATCAAAACACTTGTCTTGTTAATTAATTTCAAACTAAGAACTTATCCGTATATAATAACTTGCTTCGTTTTGAGATTCGATTATGCCCGCAAAGCCATGATTTGATCACAGAAAAATTTATTTGCGGATAAGTTCTAAATCGAGTACATAATTATTATAAAAAAAACAAACAAAATTATTTTTTTTTAAGTATCATTTATGTTAGCTTAAAACTGACTTATGTTTATAGCAAAATTATATTTAAATTGTTATAATTTAAGCTGGAATCCACGAATATTTTTTTATTTACGGGTAAACCCTAAGTTGTAAATGGAGGTAAATTTATGCTTAAAAAATCATTTCTTATCTTAACGATAATCGCCTTTCTTGGTTTTTCATGTCTTGCGCATGCGCAAAATAATTCATATATAGACCTTACGCCCGGCTCGATTTATGCCGGTGATGTTTTAACTATAAAAGTGAAAAATTTAGACAAAATGAAAAGCGTGGCATGGCGCGTTGAATCGAATGGGGCTTCGAAAGAGCCTTTTTATTTACCGGAATCGTTGTGGCCGGCGAATTCTTATAAGCATATTCACGATATCGTTTCCCCTTTAATTCCCGACGCTAAAGATCCGTCGGTTTTAACCTGCAAAATAGGCCCAATACCCGAAAATATGGGCATATTTTCGTCAAGGAAAATTGGTCGAATATATTATGATCTTGGTTTTGACGAGCCTAACGAATCTTATGTGGTTAAAGTGTTTTCACGCGATGAAGTGGCGGCGGATGAGTTGGTTTCAGAATCGATGAGATTCGAAGTTACCAATAATGCAGCTCAGCAAGCGTATTCGCTTTTTTATGGCATGCCGGTTGAAGAAAAAAATATAAAAACCGTTATGACAAAACTTGAAGATACTAAAGATGAAAATGGTAAATATCTAGTCGAAGTGTTTTCTGAATTTGACGGCGAAGCCATTCCCCTTAATCCGAGTCTCAGGCAAAATTTTTACCTTGCTATCGTAAATGTCGATAAATGTCAAGACGCCTCGGCGGTAAACTCGCTTTCTAATAAATATGACAGGTGCGGCAAGCCTCAAATAATATCAAGTATAAGTGAATGGCTGAAAGCGATAAACATCAATTTCAAATATGTTCAATTGAAAAATCATAAAAAATATCAAATTCAGAGCAAAAACCTTCCAAGGTACATAATCAGAGGCCTCAAAGAAAATTCCGAAACTGGAATTGAAAATTACCGTAAATATGTCGAATATGTAAAATCGCTGAATAAAAAAGATTTAGCTGCATTTATGCCTGTAAATAAAGCTATAACAGACAAATTGCGTGTCGATTTAGCAATGTCGATGTCGCTTAATAAACCGAAGGAAGTAATAGAACTTATAAAAAACCATTACGAAACATCTCAAAAACTCGATACTTATATTTCGGGTAGTTTAAAATAACGCATTAAATTGATTTTTAAAAGTGGCGGTAGGTAAATAATTTAAGGAGGTTAAAACGCAGGAAAAAATATGTTTATGATTTAAAATAACAAATTATTTAATTTAGGAGGAAGTTTTTATGTTAAAAAAATCAGTTCTTTTGTTAATGATAGTAGTGTTTTTGGGAATTTCAAGCTTTGCATATGCCGAATTAATTCCGCTTCCAGGCACTGCCAATTATCAGGCAGATAATAAATACTGCGCTTATGTGAAATATGTATCCAAAAATAAAAATGAAATAATTAAAGCATATTCAGAAATTGATGCCGCCGTTAAAAAAATGATAAATGGCAAAATATTATTTTCAAGTTTAGACAGCAATCAAGGAATTATTTTTACAAAATATACACTAACGGTTGTATTTAGAGGCACTACCGAATCGGTTTTAGATTTTCTTACAAATACTACTAAATTTACAGGTGATGTTATTGGAACAAAAATCAATGCGAAAGTTCAATTCATGATGGTTAGCGGCGGCACTCATTCTTCAAATAATGTGCTTTTCAGCACCGTTAAAGAATTTAAAAACATAGAAGAAGCGTTAGAAACTATGGGAAGCATGACTATAGCTCAGTATTGGGAGCTGGGTCAGACCATAAAACCATATGCTGCAGCCGATATTAGAAACGGCGTGTGGGTATTATTAACTGACACTCATGGCATTACAATAAAATATACTATACATGGTTGTTTTCCTGGAAGAAGAATTTTAACGCAAGCCGATATCGATGGTTATACAAATTCCCTTCAATCAACAGTTCCGTTAATTGCAGTAATTAAATAAGTTTTTTTGTCAGGGGCACGGCACGCCGTGCTCCTGACATTTTACAAAGTTATAGTAAATAAAAAAAGTTTTTTTTTAGGAGGATGTTATATGCTAAAAAAAACAATACTGTTATTAATAATTATGTTTTTTTTGGGAAATTGTAATTTTGTATATGCTAACAACAACATAAATATTGATGTCGGTGGGGCCGTTAGTAAACATTTTGATCCCATGAAAATCGGCCATGAGCATATATGTGCAAAATGTAACCAAACTTACCATCAGCCCGGTGACAGCGGTGTAGATTCGCCAGGATATCTCAAATGCCCATATTGCGGCCATGAAAATTATCAGCCACAACTTTCTGGCGGCCAATCAACGACTGGTAATTCTCCTCAGATTCAATCCAGCGAAGATTATATTTTAGTTGAAAGCTTAATTCAAGAAAGTAGAAAATGCCCTGTTCCGATATGGGGAGATGAAATACTTGTAAAAGGATCGGCCAGGGTTTATTCATTAAAAGGATTGATAAGATTATATTCAACTATATTAGTAGATACAAATTACCGCGCCATATTGGACAATATGAAACGGAGAGGAATAGTAGCAGATGCCAGCATAGAAGATGTTTATTTATGCTGCGATAAAATAAAAAATGTTTTAAACAAAGATATAATGCTTTTGACAATTGCGCCTTATTTTGCAGGAAATGAGGAAGCGCTTAAACAGCTTAGTTCAAAAGTTACCGATAAAACATTAGTAAATATGATAATTAACGCTAAGCCGTACAAAGAAAATTCAGGCTTAATGAGTCAGGTAACCGAAATGTTCGGAGTAAAAAAAGTGAATCTTGGTCCGGATAGTCAGTCGCAGTTTTTACAAAAACAATCTTTTTCAAATTTAGATAATGAATCACACAAAAGTTTTGGCGAACAGCGTTCAGCGATGCTTTTTGGCAACCAGATAGAAGATGCGGCGGATAGCATATCGGTTCCCGATGCAAACAATCAGAATAAGGTTATTGCCAGCGTTGCAAAACCGCAGCTAAATTTCGAACCGTGCGCTACTTCAGCCGAAGAATTCGATAAAACAGCAAAATTGTATTATGTTCTTTTAAATAGAACGGCGCTCAAAAATTTTACCGATGTGTGCGAAT
>Ga0074198_1001661_pt1 | contig 13869 bp, 10 predicted proteins | sample EPASupsiteSAE323_FD_64527 | JGI IMG/M metagenome (GOLD analysis project Ga0074198, IMG submission 64527) | Bioremediated contaminated groundwater from EPA Superfund site, New Mexico - Sample SAE3-23 | ecosystem: Environmental > Aquatic > Deep subsurface > Groundwater > Contaminated ...
CGGTGATTACGCTCAACGAAAATTTTTCATGTCTTAAAATTTTAAGGTCTCCGCGATTTTCTATTTTGAGGCCGTTCGGAAGCTTTTCTTTTTCAAGTTCGGTGAATATCTTTTCAGCGTCGAATTTTCCGGCAATATAAATTCCTACATTATTAGGACCTTTAGCGTCGAATTCTATTTTATCTGTCGCGAATGCACCGAGTTCCGAAATATCGCGTGTGAAGGAAAGGCCGGTTCTTTTTTCAAACTCGGCGAAAATTACGTCGAGCGATTTTTGGATTTCACCCTGATAGAAAGATTTAATAGCCTGTGAACCCATTAAAGATCCTATATTTAATTTAAAAAGAAATATCGGTTTTGAAGGCAGGAGCTTCGAGTAATCGGCGGCGAAAACCTCAGCAGATATAAAAAACGACAGTGAAATCAAAACCGTTAATACCGCTATATATTTTTTCATTTTTTCTCCTTTTCTACATATTCAATCGTATACGTTGAAATGCGATGGGCCGCATGTTACATATTAAGTCGTTAGTTCGGGGCGCTATTTCATTTCAGAAAGAAGGCCGTGATTTTCACATTTTACGTCTGTCAGGTTGTTTTTAAATATTATGGTGTAATTTGTTTTTTTATCTATAGGGCATAAAGGGATATTTTTAAGATATTTTTTTGTTACCAGCTCATCGGTCGTAATAGAAGCCGGCGTTGAATTTTCCATCATATATAATTCGCAGGCCCCTTCGATCGTCATCATGTTCATGCGGCAGGACTTTTCAATGGCCTTATTCCTCGCTCTTGTAAAATTAGGCACCGCGATAGCGGCGATAATTCCGGTTGCCGCAACGAAAGCGGGTAAAAATTCCGGTTTTATAAATTGCTTGTATTCGTCGGGAATTATAAAACGCAATTCTGCCGTGTTTTTATCGACGGTCGTTTTAATGGAATTAAGGACGATTTTCGCGAGCGCGATTCCTGTTTTAATGCCTAAAAATTCCGGGTTCAATAAATTGAAAGTGGACGCATTTTTAATTTTTTCATCTTCCTCTTTTTCTTTGGCCGTTAAAAAAAGTTCCGCCATTCCTTTTCCGTTTTCTATAATTTTTTTGAATTCTTCGGCGGTTGAAGCGTTTGAAAAGGCCGCTTTAATTATCATTGAAGGGAATTTATCTAAAAAAATAACGTTTTCGGCATTTTTAATGTAATTTGTTACTATCGGCGGAAGTTTTCCGGCATTAATCTCGATTTGTTCCTTTATTTTTTTAGAAAAGAAGACGTTTATATAGCACATTGCTTCGTTATAATCCGATTTCATGCTATCGGCCATTTCATAAGATTGGAACTTACCTGCGAGTAAATCGTCGATGATTTTTTCCGGCGCGATAACAACCGCTTCATTATTTAAAAAAGCGCACATTATATTATTTTTTTCAAAAATCAATACTTTAACGTCGCCTTTTTTTTCTATTTTTAATTTAGGATTATTTTCTTTTTCTATTTCAGCGAAGATTTTTTCGGAGTTGAAATTTCCAGTGACATATAAAAGAAAATTATTAGGATCTTTTTCGGCGAAATTTATATCTGCGCCGATTGAAAGCCCCGCTTCTTTTATATCGCGTTCGAATAAGAGCCCGGTTCTTCTTTCAATTTCGCTATACATTTCAGTTTGAGCTTTTTTAAAAGGCCCTAAAAATGTATTTTTTGAAGATGCTATCAGCGGAGCAAGGTTAATTTTAACTATTGCGGCAGGGTCTTTAAATATTAATTTCGCCGGATTGAATTCCGCGCCAAAAGCGTTTTGACTTACGGCTAGTAATAAAAATATTAACGATAAGAATATAATATTTTTCTTCATGGAGGCTCCTTTCTTTTTTACGGTGTTTTATATGGCATTTTGCCTTTGCTATTAAGTTGTTACTAATATTATTTTAGAATCTCTTCGCGCCTTTTTTGCGTTTCTTCGGGATCGTATTCTATGCTCAGCTTTAACGCCGATCCGTCGCTTATTCCGCGCGGGCAGTAAATATCCGGAAGAACTACCTGATGGCCGAATTGCATTTCAAGAACCACCATGTCCCCTTCTATGCGATCGACTATTGCGTTGAAGCGTGCCGCCGGCCGGTCCATAAAAATCTTCCTCCTTTATAAGAGATAAAGAACGGGGAATAAAAAAATAGCCATTTATGCGCTAAAAGCGCCAATTTTGCGACTACTCATCGTTCACCGTTCTCTACGCATTAAACCCTATAACCTTATGGGATTATATTCGAACATGCCCCGCGGCATGCAGCGCGATTTATTTCTTCAATCTGAGCTTTGGTTTTTTCATGTCGTGTAATACTTTACTTAACCAATGTTTTACGTCTTTATTGTCCGATTTTTCGTTTAGTTCATTTAGTTTATCGTAATATTCCCCTAGCTTCGAAAGAACGAGCACGGCGTTGTTTTTAGCGTCGTAGTTTTCGAGAGTGAAAACGTTTATTAATGGCATTATGGCCGCCTCGCCCGCATTTGAAAGCGCCCTTACCGCATGGGTCGCCATCGAGCCGGCGTTGCCGAGAAAGTTAACGAGGGCTTCGACCGATTGTTTTTCGCCAGTTTCGGCGAGCGCTACCATGGCGTAAAAGCGTACTTTTTCGTCCCCGGTGCTTAAGGTTTGCATGAGGCTGTCTATTACGTCGTTTCCCATTTTTCCGAGTACCTTGGCTATCCATATGCAAAGCTCTTCATTATCGGTATCGAGCACGGCTATTAAAGGCTTTATTACCCGTCTGTCGCCTATCGCTCCAAGCGCGGACGCCGCGTATTTTTTGACCCATTCGTCGTTGTCGTTTAATAACGCAGATATTAACGGTTCGATAGCTTTTTTCGATTTGATTATCGAAAGGCCGAATGCGGCGAAATAACGCATTTCGCTGTTTTCATTGTTCTGCAAAATATCTATAAATTGGTCGACTTCGTGCGCCCCTATGTCCGCGATGATTTTTTGCGACCAGAATCGAAGGTCTTCGTTCTGGCTCATCAGGACTTTGATAAGAGGAAGCACCGAGATCGATCCGAGTTGTTTTAAAGAGCTTGCCGAGGCGTTTCTTACTATCCACGATTCGTCTTTTAACGATTCTATTAACGGCCTGACCGCTCTATGATCGCGCGTTTCACCTAACGCCTGAGCCGCCAGGGCCTTCATGTCTTTATTTCCGGTTTGAAGTATTTTTACGAGAGGATCGATAGTTTTATCGCCTATTTTTCCGAGAATGGTAGTTACCCAGTAACGGACGTTTTCGTCCTCGGTTTTTAAGGCCCTTATAAGGTGTTCAATCGCAGCTTCGCCAATTTCGGCAAGACCCGTGGCTGAACTTTTTCGTACTAACCATACTTTATCGGAAAGAGTATCTATAAGGGGTTTAATTGCGTTTTCGCTTCCCGTGCTTCCCAGCAGCTCCGCCGCTCTCATGCGCACGTCGCGGTCGGGGTGCTTTAAAAGGTCTATTAAAGGGCGTACCCTTTTATTTCCAAGTTTTTGAAAAATTCTTATCATCCATTCGTGCATTTGCGGCTCGTCTTTAATAAGGGATACGAGCGGTTCTACGACGCCTTCTCCGAGGCTTGCTATAGCTTCGGCCGCATGGTTTTGGACTGAATATGTTTCATCTTTCAAACATTCGAGAAGATACGGAACTACGCTTAAATCTTTCGATTCGGCGAGCGCTTCGGTTACAAGGACCCTGACGTTTTTATTTTTTAAGCGTAGAAACTGTATGAGAACTTGTATTCCTTTCTGGCCGAGGCGTGAAAACACTTTGGTAATCCAGAACGCTACGTTATAATTAGCAGTCTTTAAAGGTTCCATCAGTTCGGGTATGACGCTTTCACCGCGATGAACGAGACTTTTCGCCGCCGCTGCGCACACTACCCAGCTGTCGTCGTTTAGTATTGATATTAATTCATTAACGACCCTTTTATCTTGAGATTCGCCAAGTACCAGAGCCGAGAAATTTTTATTGTTCTTCTCGCTGGATTGAAGCTGCTGTAAAAGAAAGGTAATTCCAGGTTCGATGTCTATTTTTGCAAGGCAAAAATATGACCAGAAACGGATATCATCAAATTCCGAACGCGCCGATTCCATAAGCGGATTAAAAGCCGTTGCGCCGAACATGATAACTTCTTCCGCGCTCTTTTTTCGCGTATACCATGATTTATCTTTGAATTTAGCTATCAGATCGCGGATTTTGGTTAAATTTTCTTCCAAAATGGCACCTACCTTTTCGTAGTTCGCAAATTCGCAAGTATGGCGATTTATAGTGTTAGAAAGTTTTATTGTTTATTGAAGCCTGTGTATCATCGATTCTTATTGCCGCGCCTTTTTTAAAATGACGAAGCGTAACGCTTGGCTCTATTACGGATTTTAATGTAGTGTTTAATTGCGTAAGAGCCGCTTCAATGCCTTTTAACGTCGTGAGCAATTCAATTTTTTCTGTTTCGTTAAAATCCATTTTTTTTTAATCTCCACCGGCTAAATTATTGTTATTATTTTCCGATATATGCCCCATGGACATAATTTTGTACTCAATTTCAGCTATATCTTTCTATTTATTCTTAGAAAACCTTATTTATTTTTTCTTGAAAGCGAAAAAATAAGTAAATTATTCCTTGTCTTTTTTGTCTTCAGGATGGTTTTCTTCGCTGCCGGCATGATCTTTAGCCGTATTATCGGCGTCATCAGCCGCGCTGTCTTTTTTTACAGGTTTTAACACGAATTTTATAACCCTGTCTTTTTCGTTTTTGCCTGCTTCGACTTTCTTTTTACCTTTATCTTCGGTATTTTCCGGAACGACGAAATATTTACCTTTTTCGGTTTCTTTTTCATCGACTTCGTCTTTCATAATTGCCCGTTCATGGTCTTTTAATTCTTTTTGAGTTAAAAATCCGACTTTGGACGTTATATGATCGTTCGATTTAAATTTTTTCTGAAGAATAAGCTCTGCAAGAGGGTTTTCGACATATGTTTTAATGGCCCTCTTTAAAGGCCTGGCGCCGTATTTCTGGTTAAATCCTTTTTCGACCAGAAAATCGCGGACCTTTTGCGGAAATTCCATTTCCATTTTACGGTTTTTGCGAAGACGTTCGATAACTTCGTTTAACATGATATCGACGATCTTAAGGCTGTCTTCTTTTGTAAGCGCGGTGAAGGTGACTATTTCGTCTACCCTGTTTAAAAATTCGGGAGCGAATTCTTTTTCGAGGGCCTTTCTTGTTTCGCGTTCTTTGGTGTTATGAGACAGGTCTTTCGATCTTTGATCGAAACCTATAGCCACTTCCATGCTTTTAAATTCTTCGACGCCGACATTTGAAGTCATTATTACGACGCAGTCTTTAAAAGAGACTTTAACGCCCTTGTTGTCGGTCAATATGCCGTCGTCCATTATCTGCAAAAGCAAATTGTGGACTTTTTTGTGCGCTTTTTCAAGCTCGTCGAACAATACTACCGATTTTGGTTTATTTTTAACGGCTTCCGTTAGAAAACCGCCTTCTTTATGGCCTATATAACCCGGAGGGGCGCCTATTAATTTTGCATATTCATGACTCATTGAATATTCGGAGCAATCGATTCTTATGAGCTCATTTTCATTGCCGTATAAAAATTCGGCGAGCGCTTTGGCGAGTTCGGTTTTTCCGACGCCAGTCTGTCCGGCGAATATGAACGAGCCTATAGGCCTGTTAGGGTTTCTAAGCCCGACATGCGCTTTTCTTATGGCCTGCGAAACGAGCGATACCGCGTGATTTTGCCCGACTATTCTTTTATGCAGATATTTTTCCATGTTTATAAGGCGCTCTGAAATATCCCAGCTGCCGTCGGATGACGCTTCTGTTTTATTTAAAAGCTGAATTTGATTGTCTGACGCCGATTTTATATCGTCGTCGACAGTTATAGTGACTTTTTTTATATCGAGCGAAGGGTTTACTTTTATGCAGAGATTATAAAGCTCCTGCTCGGCAATTTCGCCGAAAAGCGAATAATTGTTATTGCCGAAAACAAGCTGTGCTATCTCTTCGAGATAATTGACTATAGTAGTGTTTATAACAAGCCTTTTATATGATTTTTTATCGGTTATCTTGACGTTTTTAAATATTCTGTCTACTTCTTCTTCGCTAAATTGACGAATTTCAACGAAACGGTCAAGCGATTCGCAGAATTTCATTTTTATAGAGCCCGGACTCATTATTTGCACCTCGCTTTTTCAAATTCTGCCGCGTCGGCAGCGATGTCTTTACGGAAATGTATGTCTTTAAAATAAATTTTTTCTACTTCGTTATAAGCTTTTTTTCTTGCTTCATTTATCGTTGGTGCGAGGGCCACTATATCGAGCGCTCTTCCTCCGGCGGTTATTAATTTATCTGACGCGTCCCGGCCGGTTCCGGCGTGAAAAAGCATCAGATCGTCGGATGCCGAAACATTGTTGGTTCCGCTAATAACCATGCTTGTGTTATATTTCATGGGGTAGCCGCCTGAAACCAGAACGACTTCGACTGTCGAACGCGAGTCCCATTCGATATTGAGCTTTTCGGCTTTTCCTTCGCATATGGCAAGCATTATCTCGACGAGATCGCTTTTCAAGCGAGGAAGTATCGTTTGAGTAGCCGGATCGTTGAATCTAACCTGAAATTCGACTACCTTCGGGCCTTTATCAGTAAGGATAAGATCCATGTATAAAATGCCTTTTAATTTGCATTTTTCTTTTTTCATAGCGTCGATTATAGGCTGAAGTATTCTGTCGTTTATAACTTTCATGTCGGTTTCGGACACGTGAGGATCGGGAGAATATGCGCCCATGCCTCCGGTGAACGGCCCGCGATCGTTATCGTAAACGCGCTTGTAAATTCCGGTTGAAACTGAGCCTAAAATTCTGTCGCCATCGGTGAATGCAACTATTCCAGTTTCGGTTCCGGAAACGGCTTCTTCTATTATGACGCAATTTCCAGCTTCGCCGAAAGTTTTATCTTTCATTATTACCTGTACGGCAAGACGGGCCGTGATTTCATCTTTTGCTAAAATCAGGCCTTTTCCGGAGTCCATTCCATCGGCTTTTATTACGAACGGAGGGCTGTATTTGTCGATATAATCAAAAGCGTCCTGCTCGTTTGAAAATAAACCGAATTTGGCTGTTGGAATATTATATTTTCCCATAAGCTGCTTGGCGAAAGCTTTTGAATTTTCAAGCTGTACCGCGGCTTTTGAGGGGCCGAATATTTTGATTCCTTCTTTTTCGAATTTATCTACTATTCCTTGAGCGAGAGCGACTTCGGGCCCTACGACCGTGAGGCCTATATCGTGTTTCTTGGCAAAATCCACGAGCTTATCGACGTGTTCCGCCGGAATATTGACGCGCTCGGCCAGCGCTTCTATTCCGCTATTTCCGGTAGCGCAATAAACTTTTTTCACAAGCGGTGAGCGTTTTATCTTCCATACCAGAGCGTGTTCGCGTCCGCCGCGGCCTATCACTAATACGTTCATTTCAACACCTTCTTCAAAATTTAAAGAGATGATAATTTTATTATGAAGTATTATAATCAAGTTTAATATCTTTTGCAAGCTTTTTTCGTTTTTTCAGGCACACATTTCACTTTCATTGAGATTTTCTATTAAAATTATTTTATTTCTGTGTTTTTTGGACGAATGCGAATTTTACAAAATAAAAAAATCATTGACATATATCGTTGGTGAGATTAAAATTTAATCTTATAAATTAATTTTTTTTATCAACCTGTAAGGAGATTTTTATGAAAGCATTAATATTTGATTCGACTCTGAAAATAGCCGAGATTGAAAATCCATCGTTAAAGCCCGGATACGCGCTTATTAAAATTATATATTCCTCCATTTGCAATACCGACCTTGAAATCGTAAAAGGATATATGGGTTTTAAGGGCGTTCTTGGCCACGAATTCGTTGGTGAAGTAGTGAGTGAAGGCAGCCGTTTTTATTCGAAGAAAGTCGTTGGTGAAATAAATTGCGCCTGCGGCGCGTGTGAAATGTGCCAAAAAGGTTTTCCAAAACATTGTTTTAATCGTGGAGTGGTGGGAATTTATAAATATCAAGGCATATTTGCGGAATATATATCGATGCCGGAAGAAAATTTGCATGAGATCCCCGCCGGGCTTGAATTAAAAAATGCCGTTTTTACCGAGCCGCTTGCTGCGGCTGTTGAAATAACCGAAAGCGTTCATATAAGGCCGACTGAAAAGGTATTTATATTCGGGGCCGGCAAACTCGGTCTTTTAATCGCTCAGGTGTTGAAATTGAACGGCTGCGATTACACCGTTTTCAGCCGCAGCGCCCAAAAGGTCGAGTTTGCAAGAAATATGGGTCTTAACGCTAAAAAAACCTCAGACTTATCTTCTGATGAAAAGGCGCCTGTTTGCGTCGATTGCACAGGAAATTCCGATGGAATTCAAATTGCCATGAATCATCTTTTGCCTCGCGGAAATTTGATATTGAAAACGACCGTAGCCGAACCTAAAAAAGCCGATCTCAATTCGATAGTAATTAATGAATATCGAATAACAGGATCAAGGTGCGGCCCGTTCGCTCCGGCGTTGAGACTGCTTAAATCAGCTTTGATAAACGTCGAGCCCCTCATAGAAAAGATATTTGATTTTAACGACATTGAAAAAGCATTTGAATATGCAGGAAGGCCAGGAGCCTTGAAAGTATTAATAAAACATTAACCATATTTTATAGTACACGAGATTAGTTAGTTGACATTGTAAGGCCGGCGATAATTTTTCGGAGCGAAGCCTCCGCAGGTGCCGAAGGCACCGAGGACCAGCGAGCGGAGAAAACATTATTGTCGGCCAGCAAAATTAATTATGTCGTTTTAATAAAAAAACATAAGATTATGTTTTTTTCATCTTTACATTGATTAAATTTTATGGTAAAATAACACTATTACTGTCGGAGTGGCGGAATTGGCAGACGCGCTAGATTCAGGTTCTAGTGAGTTAACGCTCGTGCGAGTTCAAGTCTCGCCTTCGACATAAAAAAAAAGCTATTCAATTTTTTTTGAATAGCTTTTTTTTATTAAGCATAGCTAAACTAAAAAAGTTCGAAAAGCCCTTGATACGTTCAAATAAAAAACTTATATAAAACACAATTTTATTTGAAATTTGTTGACAAAATCAAAAAAAATTAGTAAAATTAATTTACGAAGTTGTTTTATGGCCTTTTTGAAAAATTAAAAAATTTCATGGGTTTCATGAAACAATTTTTATAAATAAGTATTAAGAGGAGTGTGTAGTAGATATGTCAAAAAAGAGTGTTATTTTTATCGCGGTTCTAATGATCATATGTCTTTCTTTCGGAATGGCTTTTGCAAAATCTCAAGAAAAAGCTAAAGCTCAGTGGACCTTTATTGTTTTCTTAAATGGTGACAATAATCTCGATCCATTCGGAGAAAAAGACATTGTTGAAATGAAAAAAGTCGGTTCGACTGCTGACGTAAATGTGATAGTATTACAGGATCGCGTTGACAAGCCGGCTCAAAAGCTTTTGATCAACAAAGGCTCCGTTAAAGTTCTCGAAACTCCTGTTGAAGTTGACATGGGCGATTACAAAGAACTCGTTAAATTCGTAAAATGGGCTCATGAAAACTATCCTGCTGAAAAATATTTAGTTGATATATGGAATCACGGCGCCGGCTGGAAGAAAAGCAAAGCCGAAAAAGTTTTCAAAGGCATTTCTTATGACGATCAGTCCGGAAACCACATAACCTCCCCGCAGCTCGGCGAAGCTATGAAACAGATAAAAGCCATAATCGGCCACAATCTCGATGTTCTCGGCATGGATGCATGCCTTATGCAAATGATGGAAGTCGGCTACGAAGTAAAAGACACGGTTAACTACATCGCCGCTTCTGAAGAAACCGAACCTGGCGACGGCTGGCCTTATGATTTAGTTCTCGAGCCTCTCGTTAAAAATCCTGCAATGTCAGCTGCCGATCTTTCTATTTTGACGGCTCAGGCTTATCAGAAATACTATGCAAGCAACAAAAGAGAAGACACGACCCAGTCGGCCGTAGATTGCTCTAAATTCGACGCAGTATGCGAAAAACTCGATGCATTCGCTAATGCTATGACCGCAAAACTTGGCGACGCTAAAGTAAAAGCTGGAATCAAAGCTGCAGCGAGCAAAGTTCAAGTTTACGCTTATGACGATAACTGCGATCTCGTTCACTTCTGCCAGTTAGTTAACGCTAACGTTAAAGACGAAGCTATAAACAAAGCCGCTAACGAACTTATCGCGGTAGTTGTTTCGGCTCCTTCGAAAATCGTTCTCGCTAACTCGATCACCGGTCCTGGCGGAGTAAAAAATTCGAACGGCCTTGCGATATATCTTCCGAAAACTTCAGTAGCTTCTAACTACAAAAACATAGCTCTTGGAAAAACAGCATGGGCTTCATTCATCAACGCATTTCTTCGTCGTTACACGCCGCCAGCAGCAGATTTCAGCTTTTAAGTGTAACTACATATAAGTTTTCCGGCACGCGCGGCATGGGTTTCGTTTATAAGTGCGTTCCTATTCCCGGTGCCTGTTGAATTAATATGCAATAAAAAAAGACGGTCCTTTATCCGGGCCGTCTTTTTTGCGTTATTAAATTTGCCGGAAAATCAGGCATAAAAAAGTTTAAAATAATAATATATATCCCTTGACATGCCACCCTTCTTCTGATAAAATTAGAGCATTAAAAAAGTTACCATAATCGCTATAAAAACTGGTCTTTTTCAATATATTCATTAATCATTATAAACTGCTTTAAGGTTAATATTTTTATTTGAATCGTACCTTAATTTTTATTTTCTTGCTAACTGTTATTACTACGAAATATTGTAAAACGAAAATCAAAAATTGCGAACTTTTTATTTTTAAGGAGTAAAAACTTAATGGATAATATTATCGTTATCGGTAAGATGGGCGCTGGTAAAGACACTCTCGCTGAAATTCTGGTTAAAAAATACGGATATATACAAACTTCTATTGCAGGCAGGTTAAAACAAATAGCCGAACTTTTATACCCTGATGTTTTTGCGGCCGGCGACCGTAATCAGAAAAGGCTTATTCTTCAGAAGCTTGGCGATCTTTTAAGAAGTCAAAACATAAATATATTCAACGAGGCGTTAATGCGTGAAATAGAAGTAAAAAAAATGTCGCCCGTCGTTATATCCGATGTCCGTTATTCCATGGAATACGATTATTTTGTGTCGCGCGGCTTTATACCTGTTAAAATAAGCATCGAAGACGGCATTCGCTTTGAAAGGCTTATGAAGCGTGACGGTTCTTATCCTTCGATCGAAGCTTTAAACCATAAAAGCGAAAACGATATTTGCGCTGCCGGCGGAAATCTTTTCATAGAAGTAGATAACAATGGCGGCATTGAAGAGCTTGAAAAAAATGTTATCGAATTGCTTGAAAAAAAGGTTGATAACTATAAAAAATTGTTGCCGGCCGCTGCCGCCGATGGTGAAACATGCTACGTTCAAACGGCGGCGATGTAACTTTCGGCCGGTAATAAAAAAATATTTAAAACGAAGCAATCTCGAAAATTATATGAGAGATTGCTTCTTCAATAAAAGCAAGGTTGAGATGTTTCTATTGCATGATGACGTAATTGTAATTACGGGGGAGGCCTGAAGTGCTCAGAAAAGCTTGTGTGGCTGGTCAATTTTACAGCTCAAACCGCGGCGGTCTTATAACTGAAATAGAAAATTGCTTTAAATCGGACATAGGGCCGAATAAATTGCCGGAACCGCTCAAACCTGGTTCTACAGATCGTTTTAAAGGCGGCGTAGTCCCGCATGCCGGTTATTATTATTCGGGCCATGAAGCCGCCCACACTTATCTACGTATGTATGAATTAGGCCTGCCTGATACTGTTATTATAATAGGCCCATGCCACAGATCATTTTCCGACGCCGAAATAGGCGTTTATCCTGGCGATGGTTTTGAAACGCCTTTTGGCGTGTGCGATATCGATACCGATCTTGCGTCAAAAATAGCCGGGAAGCGGCCTTTTAAATTCGATGAAAATGTCCATTGTTTTGAACATTCCATTGAAGTTCAGCTTCCCTTCCTTCAATATATTTATGAAAAAGCCCGAAAACAGCTTAAAATAGTTCCTCTGTGCGTTGCCGATCAGGGGCTTGATACAGCGCTTCTTGCGGCTGGAGCTATTTCTGAAATAACAGGCGGCCTTTTTGAAAAAAAAGTCGCCTTAATCGCCTCTTCCGATTTTTCTCATTACATTCCGGCCGATGTCGCAAGAAAAATAGATAGGTATGCAATCGATGAGATTTTAAGGCTCGATGTCGAAAAAATGTATGAGATGATCGATAAATACGACATTTCGATGTGCGGATACGGTCCTATCACGATTTGCATCGAATCGCTCCGGAAACTATATGACATTGAACCGACGCTTTTAAAATATGGCAGTTCGGGCGACGTCCGGCCGATGCCTGAAGTTGTCGGCTACGCGGCAATTTCATTTGAATTACGTCAAATATAGCCGTAAAAATAGGGGCGCAGCGAATAAAAGCAAATTAAGGGGTTATGAATTGAAAGCTATTGAATTATATATTGCCGATTTGAAATGCAATGTCCATGAGAAACGCAAACGTGCTATCAACGCGCTGATATCGCTTAAGGAAAAAGAATCGATAAAGCCGCTTCTTGTAATCGCCGGCGACATGAACGTCGAAATTAGATACATGATAGCCAAGGCTTTTGGCGTTTTTGAAGACAGGCTTCTTATCGAGCCTCTGTTAAAATATTTGAAGGACGAGTCTCCGAAGGTCAGGTACCGGGCGGCCATGAGTCTTATGACTTACAGGCACGAAAAAATACCCGGCCCGCTTATTGATGCGTTAGGCGACAGTGATGAAAACGTAAGATACTGGGTGGCCAAGGCGATAGCTAAAATGGCCGATGAAAGCGTAATATCCAGATTGCAGCAATGCCTTTCGTCCGGCGAATGGGTCGTGCGGAAAACCGCGTCCGACGCGCTTGTCGAAATAGGGGTTCCGGCCCTTTCCGGCCTTTATGAAACGCTTTTAAAAGCCGGCGATGACGCTAAATTCTGGGCCATAAAAACCATCGGAAGGATCGCCGATCAGAGTTCAACCACATACGTTTTGCCTTTTTTAGCCGATAAAAATCAAGACGTTAGAATCGCGACCATTAAAGCGCTTGGAAACATATCCGATTCGCGTTCCATCAATCCGCTTATCATTCTTCTTGAAGGTTACGATAATCATTTAAAACCCCATATCAGTGAAGCTTTATGCAAAATAGGCGATAAAAGCCTTAACCATCTTATAAAAGTCCTTTCATCGTCCAATTGGAGTGCGCGCCGCTCCGCTTCACGGATCCTCGGCGAAATAGGCGGGCGCTCTATAGAATTTTTGATGTCGGAGTTGAAAAAGCACGATGATGTTTCGGCTTTAGACGGGTTCGCTTTGAATGACGATGCGGTTTTCTGGATTATTGAAGCTTTAGGTGAAATCGGCGATCGCGTCGTTACGCTCAATCTTATCGATTTTTTAAAACATAAAAGAACCGAAATTAAAATCGCCGTGATCCGGGCTCTCGGCAAGATTAAAGACGACCGCGCCCTGGAGCCGCTTTTAGCGATGCTCGAATGTGACGATGACGATGTGGCTAAAGCCCTCGTTAAAACTATCTCATGCTTCGGAGAAGCTTCTATCGGCCCGCTTATTAAAAGTTTAGGCTCGAATAAATGGCAGGGGAGAAACCAAGCCGCAATGTGGCCTATGGGGATAGGAAATTGTGGCGGCCGCAGGGCGGGGGGAGATCTCCATGTC
>Ga0074198_1001662_pt1 | contig 13866 bp, 12 predicted proteins | sample EPASupsiteSAE323_FD_64527 | JGI IMG/M metagenome (GOLD analysis project Ga0074198, IMG submission 64527) | Bioremediated contaminated groundwater from EPA Superfund site, New Mexico - Sample SAE3-23 | ecosystem: Environmental > Aquatic > Deep subsurface > Groundwater > Contaminated ...
GGAATTTTCGGCGCAAGCGATAAAATGGTATCGACAGTCGCATTTACATCGGGAACGATTTCTTCGAGCTTCTTTTTAAGCTCTTTTAATTCCGAAACGGATGGCAATCTTGTAAAACCATTTACCACGGCTGATATCGAGTGAATCTTGCGCCCCGCCATAACTTCGCCTATATAATGGCCGAGCCTTTTCATGCGCAGCGCCCTTAAAACTATTTCGGGATGTGAGCTTACAAGCGGAACCACGGAATTAACGCCGAGGCAGTCCGGCGCAACGAGAAAGTATATGTGCAAAACATGCGATTCGATAGTTTCGCCGTGCATCAATAATTTTCTTAAAAGCTGCGTCTGAGGGGACGGCGATATGCCCATGGCGTTTTCGGTCGCGCGAAGCGAAGCAAGGGTGTGGCCGACCGAACAGATTCCGCATATCCGCGAAGTTATAGCAGCGGCTTCCGTATAGTGGCGGCCGCGAAGCATGGCTTCGAAAAAACGCGGAGATTCGACGATATGAAGCCTCGCTTCTTCGATTTTTCCGTCTTTTACGTTAATGACTATGTTGCCATGGCCTTCCACGCGCGTTATATGTTCCAAATTCAATTGAAGGCTGGTTGTCATCCTCTGATATCCTCCTTGCTGAAATTATTAAATAACGTGAAATTTTTCATTATATCGTCGGGGCTCAAGCCATGCTTTGCAAGAATATCTTTTTGAGCGTGAAGGTTTGGATTAGTCACGAACCCCCGGCAGCCGGAGCAGGGGTCGCCGTAAGAAGGGCATATCGCTTCGCAGCCCGCCCTGGTAACCGGACCCATACACGTTTCGCCTCGCTGGTACATGCAAACGTTATCTTTTATTTTGCACTCGACGCACACAGGATAATCGGGCAGCGACGGAGTAACGCCAATTAAAAGCGATTTAACGGTTTTTAAAAACTCGTTTTTATTTATAGGACAGCCGGGTATTTCAAAATCGACTTTGACCACTGCGCTAACCGGCCGTACGGGATAGGAATCGAACCTTTCGTAATGCGCCTTGTCTTTGTATACGTATTTTTTATAATCTTCGGACGAATACCTGTTTTTAATGGCGTTAACGCCGCCGGTACAGGCGCAGGCTCCAAGGGCCACCAATACGGCGGCCTGCCTCCTGATTTTTTTTATTCTGGCTTCGTCCGCCGGCCTCGAGATAGACCCTTCTATAAATGCTATAGCGTAATCCTGGCCCCGATCGCTTATCGCTTCGCGAAAATTGACGATTTCAATCGCGTTTAAAAGATCCAGCATATCGTTCGGCTCCTGGTTCAAAACCTCAAGCTGACAGCCTTCGCATGACGTAAAATCGAAAAAAGCTACTTTTGGCTTCATTTAGATAGCCTCCTTAAAATCGCAAATCTGGGCGTAATTGAATACGGGCCCTTCGCAACAAACGTAAACGCTGTTGATCTGGCAGTGGCCGCACTTTCCGACGCCGCATTTCATGCGCCGTTCGAGTGAAAGATATATATTTTCGGGCGGTATTTTTTTAGACAAAATTTCAAGCACTACGAATTTATACATGATCGGCGGACCGCAAATGGCGGCGATGGTATTTAAAGGATCGCCGATTTTTATTTTCGGAAATAACGTGGTTATGACGCCGACGTTTTTATTCCAGCCGGCGCTCGAACGATCGAGCGTTATATGAAATTTTATATCGCCGCGTTTTTCGAGAGCCTCGACTTCGTTTTTATAAAGTATGTCTTTAGACTCTTTGGCGCCGTATAATATCGTAACGTCTTTATAATCGCCTCTCGTATCGAGCACTAAATTTATAAGCGAGCGCAGCGGCGCAAAGCCGAGGCCTCCGGCGACGAAAAGAATGTCTTTACCCTTTATTTTCTCGACATTAAAGCCGGTGCCGAACGGGCCGCGAATTCCAAGCGTATCGCCCTGCCCGAGTTCGTGTATTTTACTAGTAACCATTCCGGCGTTTCTGATGCATAAATCGAAGGAACCTTTTTTAGTCGGCGGCGAAGATATTGAAATAGGCGCTTCGCCGGCGCCGAAGACGGAAACTTCGACGAACTGCCCCGGGTCGTGGCCAAGATCGGAGCCATCGGCGAATTCAAGTTCGTAGAAACGTTCTTTTTCGTTAAAAACTTCGACCCTTTTTATAGTGGCGATTTTCGGCAAAAACATATCCGCTCCGACATTTTTGTGTTTTTTAAGAGCGGGCGTAATAGTTTTACTCATTTTCCGAAACCTCCTTTAATCGATTAAACATTTCGACTATCGATATATCGGCGGTGCAATTGCGATAGCAGCGGCCGCATCCCGTGCAGCCGGACTTCCCAAATTTTTCCATGATATATAAACCTTTTCTAAAAATCCGGTGCCTGAGGCGCGCGGAAACCTGCCCGCGAAAATTTTCGCCGCCGGACACTTCAGCGAATTGGGACAGCATACAGCCGTCCCAGTCGCGGTTTCTCGTGCCGCTTTTAAGATCGAGGCTCACCGAGTCGGTTATGTTAAAGCAATAACAGGTCGGACAGACTAAGTTACACGTTCCGCAGGCGAAACACCTGTCGGCATATTCGTTCCAGACCGGCGAATCATAGGTTTTAGGAAGAAGTTTCGAAATTTCATCATAATCCGGTTTTAATCCGTTGGTAAAAGATTCTATGCGTTTTTTCTCGACGACGCTCATTAATTCAAGTTCCGATTCAACTGGTTTTGACGCGCAAGCGTAATTTTCAAATAATTTTTGACCGCGCGCGGTGCCGATAGCGGCTATATATTTATGGCCTATATTCGTAAAAAATATATCGTAAAGCGCTTCTTTTTTAGCTATTCTTTCTTTGTCGTGAACATATTCATCTATTCCCATCTTATTGCAAAAGCAATTCGGGTCCGGCATGCATGAAACGCCTATCAAAATAGCTTTATTTCTTTTTTCGAGGTAATTGTCGTCGCGATTTGTGTCTTCAAAAGCCTTATCCAGAAGCGAAGTTGCGTAAATATCGCACGCGTGCATTCCGAATAATATCACTTCATTGGAATAATTAACATACTTCGGCTCCGGGTTTACGGCGAGCTTATACTCTATAAGCGTTTCAAACGGAGGCAAAAAGTATTTCTTCGCAGAGGAAATGCTCGTCGGGTAATCGAGCGCCATTTGCCTGTAATCGACGATGCGGTCCCAGGCGAATTGTTTATTTTTAGCTACAACTCCATAAACGACATTCTCCTTTATAAGTTTTTCAGCGAAAAGAGCCATCTCGGACCTTGTCATTGCCTTATGCATCAAATTTCCTCCTGAGTGTTTTTATCTTTTTTTAAGCTTTTTCATTCATTTTATTTTCGAGCGGAAAAGTTATCGTAAAAATCGTGCCGGCATCAACTTCCGACTCGACGCCGATCGTCGCGCCATGATATTCGACGATTCGTTTCGTGATCGCCATTCCGACGCCCGTTCCTTCACTCGTATGTTTTTTCGCCAGCGAACTTCGGTGAAATTCGTCGAATATCGACGAAAGTTCATTCGCCGGTATTCCGATTCCACGATCTTTGCATTTAAAAATAACGTTCCCGGCGGCGCGTTCAAGCGAAATTTCCACAGCTCCGCCTTTATTGCTATATTTAACGGCATTAGATATAACGTTAAAAAAAGAATTTTCAATGTATTCGGCGTCTCCGTCTATTACTAATTCTTCTTCTTTCCCCAAAACCGCTTCTTTTATTTCGATAGAAGAAGCGCTGGCGCGTATTTTGTTGTTCTCTACCGCTTTTTTAAGAATTTCGGCAAGCCTTACTTTTTTAAATTCCTTCGCGCCGAAACCGGTTTTTATCTTCGACATATCGAGAAGATCGTTAACGAGCTTTAAAAGGCCGGCGGCGCGATTTTCGATTTTAGTGATAGTTTCAAGGGCCTTTTCGTCCGTAACTTTTCCGCCGTATCCCTCGTGGAGCGACTTAAGCATGAACTGAACCGTGGCGAGCGGAGATTTGATTTCATGCGCAACCATCATGACAAATTCGGATTTTTTAGAGTCTAATTCGACGAGTTTTAAATTGGTTTCAAGCAAAAGATTTTCTTTAAGCATAAGCCTTTCGGAAACGGATGTCGTAATATAAGCCATTATGAACGCCGAAGTAGTAAACGCCGTTAAGACTCCCGCGGTTTTTAGCGAACCGTAATTACAGGGCAATGACGAATAAATTGCATGATGATCGAAAACTTTCAAATATTCGAATATTATCAAACTTGAATATAGAACGCTCGCGAGCGCGGCCTGGATAAAACAATAAAACCGGTTCAAAAGCATGCTGGCTAAAGCTATATGGAACATGTAATAAAAATTGAAGGGATTATCGATTCCGCCCGCAAAATGTATAAGGGCGGTAAGTAAAACAAGATCGAATGCTATCTGGAAATTTGCCATCGCTACTGCCGTATGGGCGCGGCTTTTAATATTTTCGATTCCGTGCGGACTGAAAAGTTTTTTTAATGAATAAGCAAAAATAATATTTCCGGCAATCATCACGCATACGCATACGTAAAGCTGCCTTTCTAAAATGGCGACTTTCAGGATGCGGCTCGCGAACGCGACGATTGCCGCGACAATTAAAACGGCCGCCCATCGCAAGTGTATAAACCAGCGAATCCTGCTAATTAGTTCAAATATTCTTATTTCAAAACCTTTAGGCGCATAAGCCATAATTCACACGGCTTTTTAAAAAATTACAAACGGAAATAAAATTGGAATTTTCTTATTATTATTTTAAAAGGCTTTTTTCGACGGCTGCAAGCAATGTTGCAGGTTCGATAGGCTTATTTAAAAATTCATCAACCGGCAAATAATCGGAATCGGTTTGGGGCGAATATTTAAAGTGCGACGTAGTGTTAATGGCGGAAACCATGACGATCGGCACTTTAGACCATTTAGCATATTCGGATTCCGGTTCGGGAGCCCGCAGTTTGTAAGAAACATGGAAACCCTCGGTGATAGAATCCATCATAACGTCAAGAATAATAAGATCAGGATTAAACGATTTCACTTTTTCAAGGCCTTCCGTTCCATTAGACGCAGTTTCAATTGTGAAACTCCTCGATTCGAGAATTGTTTTCATCGTTTCTACTATATCAGGATCGTCATCGATAATTAATATTTTTTTAGACATTTTATTGACTGCCTCCTTTATTCGTCTTTATATTATTTTATACTAAAACACCACAAAAATAAACCATATTTTACTATTTTCAAAAAAACTTGGCCCGGCGTACCAACTCAATTATTATTTTCAGACGGCAGTAATATTTTGACAATTCCCGCCAGCCGCAAATTCGAGATAATTTATCCACTCAGCCAATCCTTCGCCTGTTTTCGAAGAGATGCAAAGAATTTTAGCTTTATTATTAACCAGGGCTATATTTTTCATAAGATTTTCCATTTTAATATCAAGATATGGCAAAAGGTCCGTTTTTGTAATAATTATTATATCGGCGGCGTTAAAAGAGCCGGGATATTTAAGCGGCTTATCTTCGCCCTCGGTAACCGAAATAAGCAAAACCTTGGCGTTTTCTCCAATGTCGAAATCGGCCGGACATATTAAATTTCCGACATTTTCGATTATAAGAAGCTTTATGCGGCCAAGATCCAATTTTAAAAGCGCATTTTTTATCATGAAAGCGCTTAAATGACAATCGCCGCCGAACGTATCGGTATTTACTTGAACGACGTTTTCACAATAAGGAATAAGGCGGTCGCGATCTATCGGCGTCGATATGTCGCCTTCTATAACGGCGCACTCGATCCGGCTGCAAATTATCTGAAGGGTTTTTTCGAGGAGCGAAGTTTTGCCGGCCCCGGGCGAGCTTATAAGATTAACGCAGCCTATCTGTTTTTTTTTCAGCTCGCGTCTCACTTCGGCCGCTATTGCATCATTTTCTTCAAAAACATTTCTGGCAAGTTCAATTTCAACCATTTACGGCCTCCTTATAAAAATTATGGCGCGCCTAATCGTCCACTTCGATCGATTCCACGTAAAATTCACGGCCGCCGACAACTTTTAAATTGACCGAACCGCATCCGGCGCATTTTAAAACCATTTCTTCGATTTCTTCTTCGCGCTCGCAATCGGGACATTTAACTATAAACGGCATTTCGTTTATAATAAAATCCACTCCGCCGAATCCATCGCCACGGCCCAATGCTTCGAGACCGAATTTTAATGAATCGGGAACCACCTGTACAAACTTTCCAAGCTTTATTTTAACGGACTTCAATTTTAATATTTTTATATCCCTTTTTTCGATCTCGTCCTTGACTATTTGTATAATCTTTGCCGCAAGGCCTATTTCGTGCATATCAGCTCCGCATGTTTTACGTTGAATCGGATTAATAATTGAAATTATAAATGCATTAAATTTAATTTAAAAATCAGCATATCCTCGGAAACTGCTCCAGAAGCTGCATATCTAGAAACCGCGCGCCGCCGATCGAGGTTTTTATGACGACACGGCCCGGGTTCTTTTCGCCGGCGCATCCTATCATAACGGAATCGCTCGTTTCCGAACAGGACGCAAGCGATTCTATTATCTTTTTTGAATAGCCTTGCGGACAAACGATAACAGCGCACCCTTCGCACGCCGAGTACAAAAGATCTATTCCTAGAATATCGGCTAACGCTTTAGCGCTTTTTTCATATCGTATAAGATTTTCATCCAACATTATGCCGATTTTTTGATTTTTAGAAACAAACTCGTTCAGCGCCGTAGCAAGGCCGCCGCGGGTTAAATCGCGCATAACGCGAATGCACGGATATTCTTTCGCGATATTTAAAAGCGGCGCAGCCAGCGAAGCGCAATCCGATTTTATCGAGGCCCGATCGACATAGCCGCCGCGCTCGTTTAAGATGCAAATTCCATGGTTTCCAGGATAACCGGTTATTATTATTTCATCGCCCGCGATTATATTTTCGAGTTTAAAATTCGGTTTAACCGGCGCGACGCCGTAACCGGAAGTATTAATATAAATTCCATCGCACTGGCCGCGGCCGACGACTTTGGTATCGCCGCCGACTATCGGCACGCCATTTATAAAAGCCTCATTCGCCATCGAATCGACTATTTTTTTCAGTTCGGATATTTTAAAGCCTTCTTCGATTATAAAAGCCGCAGTAATCGCAAACGATCGCGCACCGCAGACGGCGAGATCATTTAACGTTCCGCATATTGCGAGCTTTCCGATATCGCCGCCGCTAAAAAAAAGAGGGTTTACAACGTAAGAATCGGTAGTCATGGCTATTTTGGCCATAGATGGATCGAAATCTGGCGAAGCGGCTTCGGGCAAAAATTTCAGGGCGGCGGCTATATCAATAATTGCCGAATCGAGGCCTTCATCAAGAATTTTATTATTGAAAGCCTTTTTAAATATATCGCTTATAAGCGCGTGCGTGAGCTTTCCGCCGTTGCCGTGCGCGCTTACTATAGCGTCGGGATCGGGCCCTTTAAAATCGTTCATTAAAACCTCCGGCCGCCGTTGCATATTTTTAAAAAATTAACATATAGCTGCGCTACAATTTTATATCGCCAGTTCTACCGTATTTGTAATAAGCCGAGCAGGAACCCTCGGCCGAGACCATACAGGGCCCGAGCGGATTGAGCGGATCGCATGCGCTCGAAAATGAAGGGCAATCGGGCGGTTCTGCAAGCGAAAGAAGCACCTCCGCGCAGCGGCATATATTTTTTTTAGAGGCTTCTATGCTACTCTGGCCGCCTATTATTTCAGCGAATCTTTCGCCGGCCGAAAACGAAATATATTTTTCACGAAGTTTAAGCCCGGAGCCGCTTATAGTTCCAAGACCGCGCCACTCGCAATCGCATGGAGTGAAAACTTCTTCTATAAGTTTTTTGGCGGCGGCGTTCCCGCCGGGCGTGACCGCGCGTATATATTCATTTTTAACGCCAAATTCTTTATTTACGATCATTTCGATTATCATCGCCACGCACATGAGTATGTCCATATATTCAAAACCGCATACTACACCGCACTTCATATGTTTTTCAAGCGGGGCTGAAAATACGTTTGAACCGCTCACAACCGAAACATGACCCGGCAAAATAAAACCGTCGACTTTAACGCCCGGATGCGAAACAATGGCTGATAATGCTTCAGGCACGGTTTTATTTCCTTCGAGTATAAACAGATTCGAAATGCCTTTTTCGAAAGCCGATTTAACTAAAAAAGCCGACGCCGGAACCGTAGTTTCAAAACCGACGCTTAAAAAAATGACATTTTTCGCTTTATTTTCAACTGCGATCGCAGCCGCCTCTTGCGGCGAATAAACGACGCGAACATCGGCGCCGATGGAGCGTTCAGCCTCAAGACTCGAACCGGTTCCGGCGACGCGAAGCATATCGCCAAATGTCGCAATAATATTGTTCTTTTGTTTTGAAAGCATTATGGCTGCGTCTATATATTTAACAGGAGTCACGCACACCGGGCAGCCCGGACCGGATTTCAATTTTATTTTTTCAGGAAGCATTCCTTTTATTCCCGATTTAAAAATCTCATGAGTGTGCGTTCCGCAAACTTCCATTATATTAACGCGATCGGCCCTTATTTTAGAGGCATATTCGCATATGCGCCCAAGAATGCCCCGTGCGCGGTCGGCATTATTTATTTTTTCTGAAAATTCGGCATAATTAAAGCCCATAAATATTCCCCTGAAAAAATTTAAGAAACATCAACGCTCAGCCGATAACAGCCGGATCAAGCCTTTCGCCGTTTTCAATATTTTTAAGCATTTCATAGGTTTTTATGGCGTCCTGCACGCTGATTCTATTTATAGCGAAACCCGCGTGCAGAATCACGTATTCGCCTTCGGCGGCTTTGTCTATTAACGAAATATTAATTTTTTTGGAAGCCCCGCCTATTTTAACTTCGGCGAATTCGCCGTCTAACAGTCGGATTATTTCGACAGGAACGCCCACGCACATAAAAACACTCCATTTTAAAACTTTTTTATTCAAAATTTAAACCGCGAACCGCCAAAATTAAGCATAGCGTAATAACACTGCCCCACCGACACGGAGTTGTCGCCAAACCCCGATTTAGCCGCTAAATATACGTTATACGAATTTTTGTGTAAAAGCTTCATAAGAGCAGAAAATAACACGCGATTATAAAACACTCCGCCGGACAGGCATATATCTTTAACGCCCGATTTAGCGGATATTTTAACCGTAGTTTCGTATATAGCGGAAATGACGCTTTTATGAAATTTTAAAGAAATTTCGCCTTCTGTTGCGCCTCGTTTTTTATCGGAAACGGCTCCCCCTAAAATCCCTTTCCATTCTATCACGAAAGCTCCGCCGCGAAAGGCCACAGAGTAAGGATATAAATCGCCGTCATAAATTTCGGCCGCTTCATCTTTTTTATCGCGGCCGATCTTCGATTCCAGCCAGACTGCGGCTTCGGCTTCGAAACTCGTCGGGCGCGAAAAACCGGCCACGGCCGAAACCACATCGAAAATTCTTCCGAGCGAAGACGAACGAACGACATTAAGCCCGCCGTCTATGGCTTTTAATATCACATTCTTTTCAAGCGCCGAAATATTTTTTATGATATCATACTTTTCAAAATCATCTTTAAAAAATTCATAAATAGCCATCAAAGCTAATTTCGAAACATCCTTAACCGCGCCGTCATAATTTTGCACGCCGAAACTTTCAAAATAACCGGAACGGATATATTTTTCGGTGTCGCAAACCAGGAACTCGCCGCCCCAAACGTTTCCATCGCCGCCAAAACCGGTGCCATCGAATGCAAGCCCGATAACCGGTTTATATAAGCCGCATTCGGCCATAACCGACAAAATATGAGCGTAATGGTGCTGGAGCGAAACGGTTTTAGCGCCGCAACGCCCGGCCTCGCCGATGCAATAAGAAGCGGAATTAGATCCCGGATGCATATCATGAGCATAGAAATCCGGCGCGAAATTATAAAGCGACGAAAATCTTTTCACGATATCCGACATCAAATCGTAATTGCCTGAATTGCCGGTGTCGCCTATATGCTGGGAAGTTAATATATTATCTTTTAATCCGACCGAAACGGTATTTTTCATTACGGCGCCTACCGAAATTATTTTTTTCGCGCAACCCGAGTTTTTAACCTGAATCGCGTTCGGGGCAATCCCGCGCGCGGCCCTTACGACGATTTCGCGTCCGCATTCGACGAACATCACCGAATCGTCGCACGCAACGAGTATTTCACGATTGTGCACCATGGCGAAATCGCACAGAGAAAAAAGCCCCGCTTTAATATCGCTTAATTTGTAAAATATAGGCTCCTGGCTTAAATTTGCCGACGTCATTATAATCGGGGCCCCGATTTCATTCATTAAAATCATATGCAGCGGAGTATAAGCAAGCATGAAGCCAAGATAATCGTTATCCGGCGCAACCAGCTTCGAGATGGTTTCGGCCAGGCCTGGCGTTTCTTTTTTTCGAAGAAGCACGATAGGCGCGATATAAGAACCTAAAAGCGATTCTTCTTCGGGCGAAACTTCGCATATTTTTTTTATATCTGAAATTGAAGGCGCCATAAGGGCAAACGCTTTAAACGGCCGCCTCTTTAATTTTCTAAGGCGCAGCGCGATTTCATCGGAACCGGCGAGTGCCGCTATATGAAAACCGCCAAGACCCATTATCGCGCCTATTTCGCCGTCCTTGATTTTTTTTGCGCATTTTTTTATAACATCATAAGTATCGCCTGAATATTTTATGTCCGAAACGTTAAAACTTCCTTCAGCTTTATTTATCAGCGCAAGGCCCGGGCCGCATTCGCAGCAGGCGTTCGGCTGAGCATGAAAGCGCCTGTTTACCGGGTCGTCGTATTCGCCCTGGCAGCGCTCGCACATTTTAAAACTTGACATGCTGGTAAGCGGCCTGTCGTATGGAAGATTGGCTGTTATCGTATAACGCGGCCCGCAATTGGTGCAATTCGTGAAAGCATATGCGTATCTGCGATCGTTGACGTCGGTTATTTCTTTCGCGCAATCGGCGCAAACCGCGATATCGGATGATATGATAATAGAGTGAATAGGCGCCGAAGCGTCTTCGGAACCTATTATTGAAAATTTTTCGTATTTCTTAGATGAAATTACTTCTGAAAAGAAATTATCGATCATGGCGCGCGGCGGCTTATCGGCGCGAAGTTCGGCTATAAAGCGTTCCAGACGCGCTTGCACGCCGCTGACTTCTATTTCGACGCCGGCGGCGCCGTTACGAACATAACCCGCAAGGCCGCATTTTAAAGCCAGCCTGTATACGTACGGCCTGAAGCCGACGCCCTGCACCCTGCCGGTTATTTTTATTCTGTATGTTTTAAAATTTGAAACATCGTCCATGGTTTAATTCACCACAATCATTATCCATGCATAACCTTAACATAAATAAAGGCGAATGTCAATAATATCGGCATTGGGACCTTTTAATAAAAAACGAACGCCGCTAAATTAATTTTTTAAAACGATCCTGTATCTGGCTTTATTTTCATTGACTTTCGCTATCGCGCTATTGGCTTCGCACATAGGCAAAGATTCGGTCCTGGCGACGATATTATTTTTCGAGGCGAAATCGAACATTTCGCGCATATCGTTGCGGCCGCCCGTCGCGCTTCCGCATATGGATTTTTGCGTCCTTATCACGGCCGTAACCGGAATTTCAAAATTGCCTGGAGCCGCCCCCACTATTATCAACTTTCCGTTCGGACGCAAAAGGTTAAAATATAAATTCCAATCGGCTTTTACGGCTATCGTCGAAATTATATAATCGAGCGATTCAACGGATTTAGCCATCATGGCCTTATCGGAACTCACCACAAAATCGCTTGCGCCGAAATTCCTTGCTTCGTTTTCTTTTTCGCCGCTCGTAGAAATCGCAGTAACACGGCAACCGAATTTCGCGGCGAACTGTATCGCCAGATGCCCAAGGCCGCCGATGCCGACAACGCCGACTTTATCGAGCGCGGTAACGCCGTGATTTTTTAAAGGGGAAAAAACCGTCAGGCCGGCGCATAAAAGCGGGGCTGCATTTTCAGAGTCGAGATTTTCAGGTATAAGGTAAGCGAAATTATGATCGGCCCTTATAGACCCGGCAAAGCCGCCGTGACGCCCGACACAGGTAACGACCTTGCTTTTGCATAGATGATGCCGGCCGCTGAGACACCATTCGCAGTTCATGCAGCTTCCCGCCTGCCAGCCGATTCCGACGCGGTCTCCGATTTTAAGCGACGAAACATTTTTTCCAGCGGCGGTAACGTTTCCTATTATTTCGTGGCCTGGAATAAAAGGAAAAGTCGAGTAGCCTTTCCAGAAATCGTTTATAAGGTGCAAATCGCTGTGGCAGACGCCGCAATGAGTTATTTTAACTTCCACTTCACACTCGCGCAACCGGCCCGGATCATAAGAAAATTTTTCAAGGCGCCCGCCCTGGCTCATCGCAGCATATCCGTTTATCATATCATGCCTCCGCGTCATATAATTTAATTAAAAAAACCGCGCACAAAATTTATTCGGCGCCTCAAAAAGCGCGCAAAATCATTATAATTCATTTATCTCATTATATTCGATTTCAAGGTAAAATTCAAGATAAAAAATATTGCGGCCTATAATAAAAGGCCCCGCCAAATCAAGACGATTTGCAGGGCTTTTTATTATGTAATTTCAATCGGGCTTCAAAGTCAGCGCGCTAAAGCTTTTCTACAACTTTATATCAAGCCCGTCCTCGAATTTTCCGCCGTCGTCTTTCATGTTATAGCCGGCGCTGTATATTATTACCTCGCCGCTGCCTGAATCTTTGAATAAAAGGCTCTTTCCCGTAAACGGGTCCCTGAGCGCGTCGGGCATATTTTTCAGCATGGCGTTTTTTTCAATGTCGCGCGAATTAAAGGGCCTTTTAACGGCCGGATCTTTTTCGTAAGCGAGCGCGAGCCTTATGATAGCAGAGTTAATGATACACCTGGAAACGTTATAACTCTTAAAACATTTTCCCATGGGAGATAAAAGCCAAGTAACCACTGGATTCAATTTCGAAAATAGAATCGCATGTAATAAAGTTATATTTGATTTAATTTCACGATGAGTATTTGAAAGCTCATCCAGCTTTTTATAAGCCGCGGCGTATTCTTTTCCTTCGACACCCAATGCTTCGTTCATTATTTTATCGTATTGTTCAATGATATTTCCATAATATAATTCGCCCAAAGAAATAGACATCATACGCCAGGCAACTGCAAAATTCGATCCAGACCTTCCGTAAATTTCCGAGTAAAAAAGCCTCTTAGAAAAGCCCGATTCATTTTTTAATGCGGTATAAAAACCGGTTGATTTTTTTTCATAAAGATAAAACTTATCAATAAGCATTTTCAAATCTGATTTTTCAACCACAATGCCCGAATCTATAAGATTTTTCACTAACAACGACGCCATTTTCATATATGAATATTTCCAGATATAACTTATAAGCGGCTTTTCACCTTCAAACCCAAGATTCGACGCCATCGCAATGGATAAAATCGAATTTATCGTATTAACGGCTTTTTTCGATTCTTTAAGTTTTATTTGTATTTCACCATAGCGATTAAAAACCGCCGCAATTTTTTGAATGGAATTTAAGTCGTATCTTTTGGATATAAGCGTACGCGACGAACATAGAACCGCTTCAAGAGTATCGCCGGGCATTGAATTCCAAAACGGCATAAAAACCGTTTCAATAGTATCCAAATTATTGCCGGCAATTTCCATATGCTCAGAATCTTTAAATATTCTGGCGCCGGCATCAAACATATCGAGTATTTTTCCAACGTAAACTTCTTCGG
>Ga0074198_1001663_pt1 | contig 13832 bp, 10 predicted proteins | sample EPASupsiteSAE323_FD_64527 | JGI IMG/M metagenome (GOLD analysis project Ga0074198, IMG submission 64527) | Bioremediated contaminated groundwater from EPA Superfund site, New Mexico - Sample SAE3-23 | ecosystem: Environmental > Aquatic > Deep subsurface > Groundwater > Contaminated ...
GATTACCAGCTGCCGTGGCTACATCGTAAACCACATTTGAAATTTCTTTCGAGGTATCCGTCATACGATTTGCTAAGGTATTAAAATTATCCGCATACTTATTCATTTCATCTGAAGTACCTTTAAAACCAACAAACTCTCTTTTCAAGCGGCTTTTATAAAGGGATATACCTGTAATAACCTCTTCAAATTCATCATTTGTATGTAAATTGGTTTCTAAGAAATATTTACGTTCTTGAAGATTTTTAATTTCTTCTTGAATGGTTTTAAAGGGTTTTAATAATATCGAGGACGTAAATGCCGCGATTCCCCCGCTAATAACCGCTGACCATAATGGAATGGCAGTGCCGAGCAAGGAAAGACCACCATCAATGGCAAGAGTGAGCAAGGTCACGCCGATACCAATTTTAGTTGGCAAGTTCCTGATAAAGCCAAAGGATAAGAATTTATTAGCCGCATACGTCTCCGTATGGGTAATTGGTTTGGAAAATTTAATTTTAATTTTCATATGCTCTGCTGATTTTTCTATAACTTCCATTTGAACATCTTCTTTAAAATGCTCCGCTCCGCCGGCAAGTAGCCCTTGTAAATAGCCAAACATCCCTCGCTTGGACCGATAGCTAAGTACTGCCTCATATTCAGAAATTGGATTGATTAAGAGTTCTGGTGGCTGGGCTCCTGGGATACGCTTCACGACTACCACATGAACATCATACATGGATCGTAAAAAGGAATATAAATTCTCCTGCTGAAAAAAGGCTGGATAGACACCAAAGAAGACTTTAACATTGTCTTTACCAATAATCATCCATACTTCGTCTTCACTTTTCCCTAATGACTTACATAAAAAGGAGATAAATTCTCCAACCTCACTGTCTTTAATATCTTCGGTAGGCATTACAATTCGATCTTTAGGCCACCCACAATGTTCCATTGCTTTTGCAACGATCTCTGTGCCCCACATATTTCGAGCTGTACTTACCCACGTAGCAACAACTGTACCTTTTATAGCCTTCACCCCATTTAAAAATAAATACTTTTTACTTTCTTCAACATTCTCCTATAAAACTCCTCCTACATTTTAGATAATATTAATTAATAACTGTAATTAATTACATCCCATTCTTTTGCATGTCTGTTTTTTTATTGCTTAATTTACTTTTAATGTCATCTAATAAAGAATATACAACGGGCACAACTACTAACGTAAGCAAGGTAGAGACGATTAAACCACCGATAATCGCATGGGCCATCGGGGCACGCCCTTCCGCCCCTGGGCCAAAGCCAATGGCTAGTGGCAACATACCAAAAACCATAGCCGCCGTAGTCATCATAATAGGACGCATCCGCACCCTAGCAGCCTCTACTAAGGCCTCATTTTTCCCTAACCCGTCAGCCATACGCTGTTTGGCAAAGTCAACCAATAAGATAGCATTTTTAGTTACTAGCCCCATTAGCATGATAATACCGATCATGGACATTAGACTCATATCACTGCCCATTACCAACAATCCTAAAATCGCACCGATAATTGCCAGTGGTAAGGACAGCATAATAGAAAAGGGATCAATGTAACTTTCAAACTGGCCTGCTAAAATGAAGAAAATAAAGGCTACCGCTAGAAATAGCGCCATTACCATACTAGTAAAGGTATCGTCCATACGCTCTGATTCCCCTGTTGTAACAAAGCTATAGCCCGGCGGCAAAGGAATAGACTTTAGTTCTTTAAACAGGCTTGTATTAAATTCTCCAAGGGTGGTACCTACTAAATTTGCTGTTAATTTTATTTCTTTTTGGCGATCGTAACGTAAAATTTCACTAGGGCTAGTAGAATATATGGTCTCCGTTACTTGTTCTAAGGGAATAAGTACAGTTTTTCCTGCCCCATCTTTATAAAGGCTCGGCAAATAAATCCCTCTAATATCCTCAAGGCCTTGACGATTTTCTGTGGCGAGACGAGCCCGCACATCATAGCGATCATCCCCATCTTTAAATTGACTAACAACCGTTCCATTAAACAAGGTCCGTAGTGTATCGGCAATACTTCCTGTGGATACACCTAAATCCGCAGCCCGTTCTCGTTTAATGACTACCTGAGCATCAGGGTTCCCGGGCTTATAGCTTGACGTTACATCTGCTGCTCCCTTTGTATTTTCCATAATACGTTGGGCTTGATTTGCAATTTCTTCGAGAGTATCTAAAGACTCCCCTTTCATAATAAGGGCTACTGGTTTTTCTGGTTTCATACCGGAATTTTGTATAATACTAACTTTTATCCCTGGTACTGCACCAAATTGACTGCGTAAATCAGCGGCAACGGCATCAATGCTTCGTTTACGCTGGTGTTTTTCTGTTAATTTTACATAAAAATTAAGGCTATTGGCTTGAGCAACACTATACACAATGGTGACTTCTGGCATGTTATTCATAATTTTTGTCATTCGCTCTGCAACGGTCTGTGCCCCATCTACACTTAGCCCAACATCAATGTCTGCCATAATTTGAAATTCTCCATCGTCAGTGCGCGTCATAAAACTAGAACCAAGTAAGGGCACTAGGGCTAAACTGCCAATAAACATTACCATTGCTAACGCTATTACCTTTAATCGATGCCTCAGCACCTTAACTAAGAAGCTACTATATTTTTCTGTTGCTCTATCAAAATGCATATTCACCCAGGTAAGAATCCGCCCTAAACTATTTTGCTTTTGGCCATGAGAGATTTCAAGGTAATTGGCTGAGAGCATTGGCGTTAACGTAAAGGCAATAAATAAAGACACCAATACCGCAAAGGCTACCGTAATACCAAATTGTTTAAAAAACTGCCCTACAATCCCTGTCATCATGGCTACGGGCAAAAATACAGCTACTAATGTTAAGGTCGTGGCTGTAACTGCCAAGCCAATTTCTTGGGTAGCCTCAGCCGCCGCTTTAAATTTGTCTTTGCCCATTTCCATATGGCGAACAATATTCTCAATAACAACAATCGCATCATCGATTAATATGCCAACAGCCAAGGATAAGGCTAATAAGGACATGGTATTTAAGGTATAACCTAATAATTTCATTAAGAAAAAGGTAGAAATAATCGAGGCCGGAATGGCAATGGCACTAATAAGAGTACTGCGCCAGTTACCTAAAAAGATAAAGACAATGAGTACGGCGAGTAGTCCGCCAAACACTAAATTAAATAATACATCATTCACGGATTCACGAATTTTTACCGAATTATCTCGCACTAGAACCAGCTCTACGCCAGCCGGTAAATCTTTGCGCATAGTTTCTACGGTTCTCTTGATTTCATCTACAACCTGTACCGTATTGGTGCCAGACTGTTTCATAATATCTAGTCCTACTGCTGATTTTCCATTGATTTTTGTAATACTTGAAATTTCTTCCGTGGTATCGTCAACTGTAGCAATATGGCTGACATAAAACTGCACCCCATCTTTACGCCCCACGGGAACCGTTAGAAAGTCAGGCGCTGTCATTAGATTACCCATGGTACGCATGGATACCTCTCGCTCTCCTCGCGTCAATTTTCCGCCAGGAACCTCCATATTCTCATTGCGCAAATTAGTAATGATGTCCGTAATCGTAAGACCATACCCAGCAATTTTATCTCGCTCTAAATTAATATTAATCTGACGTTTTTGCCCGCCTTGTACCGTAATAGCACCAACACCGCTAATCGTCTCTAAACGGCGCTTGATGACATCATCAACCAAGGTAGTCATTTCTCGAATGCTAAGCTTATCACTCGTAAGAGCAATGGAAACAATCGGCGTCTCACTTGGGTCAAACCGCATAATTACAGGTTCATCACTATCCTCAGGCAATTCTCCCCGAATACGGCCAATTTTATCCCGTACATCTTGAGCTGCAATATTCGGAGATGTTTCTAGGGTAAATTCTACAGTAGTGGTAGCTACTCCCTCAGCAGCGGTAGAATAAATATGTTTCACGCCGGAAATAGAGCTTACCGCCTCTTCTATTTTTTGTATAACCTTACTGTCTACCTGTTCTGGCGCTGCACCTTTATAGGGTACTTGTACTGTAACATAGGGAAATTCAACGTCAGGCCATTCATCAATATTAAGGGACAGATAACTAACGCATCCTAAAATGACTAAAGCCAGGATAGTTACAGTGGCAAGCACTGGACGTTTTAAGCTTATTTCTGTTAATATCATGATTTTCTCCTCTATTTAGTCACTAGGATGGTGTCCCCATCTTTTAATGTATTAATATTGCTAGTAGCTAGCAGCATCTTATCTTGAATTCCACTTTTAACCTCAATATAATCTCCTTGCACTATCCCTACCTCAACTTGCTGTTTTTCTACCTTATCACCGCGAACAGCATAGACATAATATAGCCCTTGCTTTTGGAAAATAGCATTCTGAGGTACGACTAAGGATGGCCGCTCTGCACCAAGAATAATACTGGTTTTAACAAACATTCCGGGCTTTAAGTGATTTTCCTTATTGTCTAGCTTGATTTTTACGCGAAACATACGATTAGTGGATGCTGCTGTAGGATTTATAATATCCACCACACCGGAAAATACCTGTCCGGGATAGGCATCAACGGTAACTTCTGCTGGCATACCTACTTGTAAGGTTCCCATATCCTTTTGCTCAACATTGATAACCGCATAGACCTGATTAATATTTTCGACAAACATCAGTGTTAGACCCGCAGAGACCACTTGACCAATAACGGCCGTTTTATTGGCTACGACTCCACCCACAGGAGCCGTCACTACACCATATTCACGTTGTTCCTTGGCGTTACGCAGTGTAGCATACGCACTCGATAAATCCGTCTCCGCAATGCGTAGCTTTGTTTCTACGCTGTCGAATTGTTGCTTGGAGATTGCTTTTTGTTCATATAATAACTTATATCGATTATAATCAGCTGCATTATTATCATAGCTCGCTTGCAATCGTCTAACCCCATCCTCGGCTATCCCCACAGCATTGGCTAGCTCTACACTTTCTAGCCTTACCAAGGACTGACCACTACTTACTCTTTGCCCGTCTTCTACTAATACTTCAGCAATACGTCCCCCAATCTTGGCACTGATAACACCAGTAGTTTCTCCTTCAATCGACCCTGTTACTATTAATTTGGGGGCTATATTCATATATTTTGCCTCATTGGCTACAATGCTTACAGCATTTGGTGCAATTGCATTAGTTTTTGCATGTCCGAAGGGCAATACTCCTGTTTTGGCAACGAACAGTATTCCTATAATTAAAGCCACTGGAATCATCCCATATTTGATTTTACTCCTACTCATACCATCATCCGTCCTTGTATTTATTTACAATCCGTCTTTTCTGTCAAAATCCCGTGTAAAAAGATTTCCACCAGCAATTGCCTAGCTTGTATCGAATCTAAATGGTTCTCTCGTAAAAAATCATATTGGGATAACTCCCGAGCAGCACCTAACAACACTCTAGCTGCCACCTGGGTATTTACGCTTTGCACAATTCCCAGGGCAATGCCTTCTTCTAGAAATTCCTTCATTACCAGCATTCTTTCATATTTAAACTGTTCAATCCGTTCCCAATCCTTATTACAATGCCGCTTAATGTCTTCTAATACCCAATCTTCTGTTTTTCCAAATTCCTTCGGTTCGAGCAGCATCAAGTCGGTAATTTTTTCTGCAAAACTTCTGCTCTGATCTGCCAAAATTTCACGTTCTTGCTTTTCTACATCCACTAAGGCCATCTCGATAACTTGCGTTATTAATACATTCTTAGAGGCAAAATGCCGATATATTGTTTTTTTACTAATGCCGGCATCAACAGCCACATGGTCAACCGTAAATTTAATTCCTCGCTTGTTCATCTGCGTTGCTGCTACCATTAAAATTTTTTCCCTCATAGACACCTCCAATAAACTACAGAAACTATTTTCTCTTTTTTAGTTTCCTTAGTTTATTTTCACATATAACAAATCATCTGTCAACAATATTTACCAATGACAGATGATTTAAAAGAGTATTCTTCTATCGTTACTGTATAAATTCCCTTCTTATAGTAATAATAGTAGTAATAGGAAGGGAACTATATGTTTTCAGCGATTAGTACCGGAATCAATATTCCTATAAAGGACTGGTATATAAGTGACGCGGATTACGACTTGGCAACTTTATTGTTTAATGATGTTATTTGAAATCGGCAGCACAACAGTGTTTGGCTTAGGCATTGACGCCAAGCAAGATGCCTGGCTTGCTGTTTTAATTGCAATGCTGTTTGGCTTTGTACTAATCTGGATTTATACTGAAATTCAAAAATATTATCCTGACAAAAATCTCGCCGATATTTTGACTACCGTTTTAGGAAAGTGGCTTGCTATACCCTTCATTTTAGTATACGCCTTAGAATTTTTTTGGATAGCGACCTTAAATTTTCGAGAATTTGGCGAGCTTATTTCCATGATATTACTACCAACTACCCCCTTGTCCATCATTCTTATTGTTTTTATGATTACAGCCATGTACACTCTTTTTCTCGGTTATGAGGTCTTAGCGCGCTTAGGGGAAATAATGTATCCACTGATTATATTCTTTATAATTAGTATATTTATCCTAATCAGCCTGTCGGAACAAGTGGATCTCAATAGGTTACAGCCCGTTTTAGGTAATGGCATTGCACCCGTTTTAAAAGCAGCCATTCCCACACTAATCAATTTCCCCTTTGGGGAAATGGTGGTATTTTTAATGTATTGGCAATATGTAAATGATAAACCAAGCATTCGAAAAACATCTTTTTTTGTTACTCTTACCATTGGCCTATTACTATCTAGCGTATTAGCCCTTATGGTTGCTGTTTTAGGTGTTCCCTTTGTTACAACTTCAACAATTCCTATTTATGAAGTAATTAAACTTATTAATATTGCTGACATTATAACCAACTTAGATTCTCTGGCAACGGTCTTACAGTTTATTGGAGGATTTTTTAAGATGACCCTCCATTTTTATGGCGGTGTACTAGCTATTAAGTCCCTCTTTAAAATTACCAATGAGAAATGGCTAATTGCCTTCTTTGGCGTCTTTTGGACTTGGTTTTCCATTGTCTATTACCCTAATCTTCTCTTTCACCGTTGGGTTGGACTCAAGATATCGATTACTTATTTTTATAGTGGTTTTACGGTTTTAGAAATTGTCTGTCCTTTCTTACTACTTATAATTATCATTTTAAAAAACAAGCTACACAAGCAAAATATACAGCACCAAAGTATTTAAAAGCCTTGTATTTTAAGCTTAATGGAGGTTTATATGGGGAATATGGATGCTACTATTACCCTTGATACCCTGAAAGAAATTGGCTTCGTCCCTAGTGTGCTTATTGTTGGCGGATGGCTATGTGCATTACTTCTTGCCCTAATTTGTCTATATAACCTTGGTTTATATGTAGTAAGGTTACTACTTTATCGGAAGACAACCAATGGCGATTAAAGAAAGTCCAGATAAAATCCACCCAGATATTAACCTTACTATAAGCAAATTAAAAGAAACTTTGGGCAAGAGTGATGATATTGTATTTAGAAATATTCTAATTTCTAATCCCGAGCAAGCGCGAGGGTTTCTTTGTTATGTAAGTGGCTTAACCAACATTGATTTAATTAGTCAGCATATTATTAAAGCACTAACACAAAGTGTAAATAGGGAGAGTTCTGCTACAAAAAGTCTGTCCGGAAATACTTTTGAGAGTATTAAGAGTAATATTCTCAGCATCACTGACTTGAATGAAAGCCAATCCATGAAGGACGTTATCAATGAAATTTTATCGGGCAAAACTGCTCTATTTATTGATACCTATGGTAAAGCCCTTGTCATCAATGCACTCGCTTTTGAAGCAAGGAATGTGCAAGACCCTGGTACCGATACTGTAGTAAGAGGCCCTCGCGAGGGATTTACAGAAAACATCGCTGTCAATATTGCATTGGTGCGCAGAAAGATTAAAAATCAACATCTCATTTTAGAAAAAATGACTGTTGGCACACAAACGAATACAACAATCTTCCTTGCATATATGGATAAAATCGCAAATCCTAAAATAGTTGGTGAAGTAAAACAAAGAATCGCTAGTATCGAAATCGACTCTATCTTAGAATCCGGTTCTATTGAACAGTTAATTGAAGATAATCCTACTAGTATTTTTTCAACTATTGGTAATAGCGAGAAGCCAGATATTATTGCCGCAAAATTATTAGAAGGTAGAATTGCAATTTTTTGTGATGGTACTCCCTTTGTGTTGACGGTCCCCTTCTTATTTATCGAAAGCCTACAAACTGCTGAGGATTACTACTCCCGTCCCTTCATCGCAACCTTTTTGAGGATAGTAAGAATAGTATCTCTTTTTGTTACTATCGCTGCCCCAGCTTTATATGTCGCTGTAACCGTCTTTCACTATGAGATGATTCCAACGGTTCTTTTAATAACCACGGCTGCCTCACGAGAGGGGATACCCTTTCCCCCTGTTTTGGAAGCTTTCCTCATGGGATTCGTATTTGAGATACTGAGAGAAGCGGGCATACGAATGCCAAAGCCAGTTGGACAGGCCACTAGTATTGTTGGAGCACTGGTTCTTGGCGAAGCAGCCGTAAACGCCGGAATTGTAAGCAGTCCAATGATTATTATCGTAGCGCTGACGGGAATAACCGATTTTGTTAATCCCTCCCTAATTAGTTTCACTTTTTATTTGCGGACTTTTCTGTTAGTTTTATCGACAGCACTTGGTCTTTATGGAATTTTGATTGGCTTTTTCTTCATCCTGGCCCATATGTGTTCTTTGCGTTCTTTTGGCACCCCTTTTCTGGCGCCCTTTGCACCAACAATTTGGAGGGAATTAAAAGATACCATTATTAGGTCTTTTTTGTGGGTAATGAAATCAAGGCCTAAGTCTATCACTTGGCGAAAATCACAACGACAAGGTTTACACATAAAGCCCACAAAACCCAACCGGAGGTAGAAGGAATGTTGAGGCTAAAAATTTGTTCCATCTTTCTTTGTTTATTACTATTAACAGGCTGCAAAACCCAAACCGACCTTAATCACATCGGCATCGTTGTCGCTGTTGCCATCGACAAAGATCCAGAAACAGATGGTGTTATTGTAACGTCCCAAGTCATACGGCCCAGTTCCCTCGATAGGAAAAGTCCAGGGAAAGAGGCTGTTGTTGAATTGGTGACGAATAGAGGAAAAACTGTCTTTGAAGCCATTCGAAATACAACCCAGGAATTTGGACGCCTAAATTTTTATGCTCACACCAAAGTGATTGTAATTGATGAAATACTGGCTAAAGAAGACGTCACACCCATTCTTGATTTTTTTGTAAGAGGTCGCCAACTTCGAGGTTATGCCTGGCTATGTATTGCAAAAGGTGCTTCTGCCCTCGAAATCATAAGCGTTAGAGATGGAGTAGATAAAATACAAGCCTACTATTTGAAAGGTATTATTGAAAATAGAAAATTTCAATATCAAACCACTGCTGCTAGTGTAATTGACTATTATCGAAAAGCCTTACAAGAAGGGATTCAACCCGTCACGGGAGTGCTAGAAGTTATCGAAGTTACCAATCAACCAGCCGAAAAAAGAGAAGAGAACACTTCAAAACAAGTACGGTTTTCCGGCACTGCCGTATTCAAGAAAGATGCCCTAGTTGGCTATTTAAATGAAAAAGAAACACAGGGTTTGAATTGGATCATGGAGAAAGTAAAAAATGGCGTTATTACTCTCCCTTCCTTACTTGAACAAGGAAAACTTATTTCTCTTGAAGTTAAAAACTCAAAAACCAAAATTATTCCAGAGATTAGAGATGGGAGAATTTCTTTTGCGATTAAGGTAAAGGTCGATGTAACGTTAGTGGAAGAGCAAGCAAAAATAAAGATTACTTACCCTAAAGTAATGCTCGATTACTTAGAAGAAATAAGAAAAGAAGCGGAAAAAGAAATTGAAGGCGAAGTTAGACTTGCTGTAAATAAGGCACAAAAAGAACTAACCTCTGATATCTTTGGCTTCGGCAATACCTTCGGTCGAGAATTTCCTACGGAATGGCGTATACTTAAGGATCAGTGGAATGAAATCTTCCCTACCGTAGACTATACCGTAGAGGTAGAAGTTAACATTATCGGGACGGATTTAAAACAAGGGATTTTCCAAATTGAGAAGTAGCTTTATTCATACTTTTATTATTCTCTTGCACAAGATTCCATCATTTTTTCATGATCTAATTTTATAAAAGTTGCTACAATATGAGGATCAAATTGAGAACCGCTATGTTTAATAATTTCCTCTAAAGCATCTCGCCAATGTAGTCCTTTGCGATAAGGTCGATCAGCAACCATGGCTTCAAAGGCATCTGCCACCGTACAAATTCTTGCCAACAAAGGGATATTATCTCCAGCTAGGCCATAAGGATAACCTTTGCCATCATATCTTTCTTGATGATATAAGGTTATTTGTGCTGCTTCTTGTAAATAATCAGCCCCCTGTAAAATATCATAGCCAATTTGTGGATGACGTTTAATATTTTCATATTCTTCGTCTGTTAGTTTCCCCTTTTTTAATAAAATTTCATCGCTGATAGCCAACTTTCCTATATCGTGGAGCAATGTACCCCAAGTCAAGTGCAAAAGCTCTGTCTCGGACAGCTTCATTTCTCGTCCAATTTCCAGGGAAATACTGTTCACAACAAAGGAATGTCTGGCAGTACCACTTTCTCTTTTTTCAAGAGCATTAAAAAAAGCTCGAATTGTTATTTCATACGCACCAGCAAGTTGCTGATTGGCTTCACGTAATTGTTTGGTTGCTATCTGTACTTTGCGCCGTAAAGAATAAACGAATAATATTCCTACCCCGATTACAGCGACTACCGCTAGTAAGAACCATGAAACCATTTCCCAAAAACGTCGGCTATAAAGAAAGGAATTGGAAAAATAGTTTTCTCCAAACCACTTGTCCTGTAATTGTGCGAGTTGACCTTTGTTTTTAAGAGATTGAATGGACTTATTAAGCGTCAACAATAACTCGGCCTCACCCTTTTTGACTCCTAGGCAATATTCGTTTACCGCTAAGGGGCGGCCTACTACTTTGATGCTCTCTTGCCAGTTGTAGGTATTAATCCAATACATTCCCGTAAAGTAATTACCGACTACTGCATCTACCCTACCTTCTGCTAAGGCGAGGAGAGCTGATTTTTGATTGGTATATTGAATAGGAGTACTATATCCTGTTATTAGGGTTTCTCCCATATCTCCTTTTTGCACACCCACTCGATAGTTTTTCAAGTCTTCCAGCTCTTTAATCGTAAAATTTTCTTTAGAAACGAAAATAACCGTGCGTGTTTCTAAATAAGGTTCCGTAAAATCCAAAAAGTTCGACCGCTCAGGCGTCTTAACCACGCCAATTAATATATCTGCTCTTCCTACGGCTATGTCTTGCTTGGCATTATACCATTCCATAAGAGAAATACTAAAACGACTGCCACTTTCTTTTTCTAATAGACTCATAAAATCGATGTCATAACCCTCTTGTTGCCCTTTATTATTTATGTATATCAAGGGGGGATAGGTATTATCACCGACAGCTATGTATTTTTTAGAATTTACTTTCTGCTGCTCATAGTCATTTGCCCATGCCGGTTGACACATAAGAGATATACAAAATAGCATTATACTTACTTTTATAATTGAAAACACTATCGTAAACCTCCATCTCATTCCTATCTATTTTACTTTCACGAAATCGCAGCAATATTCTATCAATTTCTTGTTTACATTCGCCGAATTTATCAATTTTACCTCCTAACCTTTCTAAAATGAAGTTTCCTTTTTATTTTTTTGTGATTTACCTCACATACATTACCGGCAAAAACTTTATACTTAAAAAGTACCAGCGCGATATAACCTAAGGAGGATTATCATGACACTACCCTTAGCTGCTATTCCTTTTCTAAATAAACGAATTAAATTTCCTGTTACCCCTCATATTCCTGGCGGCTTAACTACCTCAAAGCAACTTCGCCAAATCGCTGACATCGCCGACCAATACGGGGGATCCCTCAAAATAGTTGGTAATGCCATTACTATCATCGGTCTTACTTTAGCAGATGGCGAAAAAGCCATTACAGAGCTAGGCTGCCAAGGTGAATCCTTCATTGCCAAAGCAGTGCGCTCCGTTTCTTTTTGTCCTGGAAAACCCAATTGCCCTCGAGCCTTACAAGACAGTACACCCTTAGGACTAGCACTGGACAACGAGTTTTTCGCTCAGGAATTACCAGGCAAGCTACGCATCGGCGTTAGTGGTTGCCCAAACTGCTGCGCTGAACCTCTTGTGAAGGATATTGGCATGTATGGCACAAATAAAGGCTATGTTTTAGCTGTTGGCGGTAGCTCAGGACTGAAAGCGCAAGTTGCTAAAGTCATCGCTAAAAACGTCCCTTCCGAAGAAATTTCTCCCATAATACAGTCTATATTAAGTTATTATCGCAAACATGGACAAAGTAAAGAACGTTTAGGTGAAACCATTGATCGCATGGGTTGGAGTGAATTTATCAAAGACATCGTACCGACCAACTATCTAACTTAACAATAAAGAGCACTTGCAGCTGCAAGTGCTCTTTATTGTTAAGATAGACTATTTTTCATCTTACAGTAGTTATTGTACTTTACTCTAAAAAGCACAATAACCGATAGAAAGGTTACCGCATTGGCAACGACTAAGGAAGCACTGTTAATGTACACGCCATACACTAACCACAGAAATACACCACAAATCGTCATCAGAAGCCACGTCCAGGATAAATCATCTGTAGATCTAGATTTTACCGTCTTCACCACCTGAGGAAAAAAGGCACACGTTGTCAAAACCCCAGCAACCATTCCAATTATTTCAACCAACTCCAAAACCTCCTTTGCAATATAAAAAATACAAAAAAATCCCGCTAATGCGAGATTTATTAATTTAATATTCGGGGCAACGGAGCTCCCCCAACATCACTTAGCGTCCACCCTAACTCTAAGTGATTATTTGCTCCGTTGCTTCATGAATGAGTATAACATAAAAGACTATAAGATAAAAGTCAAAATTTTCTTATTCTATTAAAATTCCTCAATAATTAATTTTTGCAAAAACCATGTCACTGCTAATAAATCAGCTACACCGCCTGGGCTAACATTATGATTGATAAATTCTTCATCCAAAGCTTCGCATCTTTTTTTTCCTTCTGCCAGTTCCATACCGCCGACAGCTAGGACATCTTGAACCTTCTCTCGTACCCATACTCGCATTTTATCAGGATGATGGCGATGCATCACTGTCGTATCATCAACGCAGGTCATGAGAACCAAAAGCGTCTGTACTAATGCATCATTAACGGACATCCCCTTTTTTAAAGCTTCCTGTAGTGCCGGCAGGGCCTTTTCCTTAACTGCAGGTAACCCTGCTGCTAATTCTCCTCGAATGCCCTCAATACCATAAGTAAGGTATAGAGCCTCCCCAGCCGTTAGTGCCTCTTTCGGTTTGTCAGCTGCACTCATAAGTTCGCGCTCGACGATTCCTGTGACCATTGCCCTAGCTGTCTCTAGCACGTTATCGGGTGATATTACTTTCCCTCTCCCCAGCAACCAACCTGTAGCGCCCACCATAATTCCAAGTAGAAAGAGTAAACCTTTTTGCGTATTCACACCTTTTGCCGCCGTAAACATTGCCTGTTCCCCTGCTAAACCTATGATGCGCAGTACAGGCAGCAAAGAAGCTAGCTCGTCAGTTACAATACCAGCCTGAGCGCATCTAGCCATAGTCATGGCATGGGCTG
>Ga0074198_1001667_pt1 | contig 13814 bp, 13 predicted proteins | sample EPASupsiteSAE323_FD_64527 | JGI IMG/M metagenome (GOLD analysis project Ga0074198, IMG submission 64527) | Bioremediated contaminated groundwater from EPA Superfund site, New Mexico - Sample SAE3-23 | ecosystem: Environmental > Aquatic > Deep subsurface > Groundwater > Contaminated ...
CGTTATTTTTAAAAACTCGCCGCATAAAGACGCCGCATGGCGCTTTGTCGAATACGTAAGCCGCGTCGAAAACCAGGTGGAATGGTACACTCTGTCTAAAAATCTGCCTTCACGAAAGGCAGCGTGGGACGATAAAGTTCTTGCCGCCAATCCTTATCTCGCGGCGTTTCGCCAGCAGCTTCAAAACACTAAGGCGCCGCCCGCGCTGCCCGAATGGGAACTTATCGCAAGCGTTCTTTCCGAGGCGCTCGAACAGATCGTATATAAAAAAACGACCATAGATCAGGGGCTTTTAGATTGCGAGCGCAGGATCAATTCGATCCTCGAACGTAATACCACCGAGCAAACCGCTTTTTTTAAGATAAGCGTAACTATTATTATAAGTCTTATAATCATCGGAGCGGTTTTATTTTATCTTCTGCGCGCTCAGAGCGGACCTAGATTTTCAAGAACATCCAAATATAATGCCGCGGCATACATTTTTTTATTGCCGGCCCTCGCGGTGCTTACGATTTTTCTTTTTATTCCGATCATAGCGACTTTCATACTGAGCCTTACGAATTGGAATATATATGCGGTTAACGATATTTCAAAGGTTATCTTCACCGGCTTTGAAAATTATCGAAAACTCTTTTCCGATCCTGTTTTCTGGATATCGCTTAAAAATACCATGATATTTTCCCTTGTCGGCGTGCCTCTAAACATAGCCCTGGCGCTTTTGACGGCGGTGATACTCAATCAGCAGTTTATCCGCTTCAAGCCGCTGTTCCGGATAGGCTTCTTCATTCCGGTCGTCACCACGATGGTGGCCGTGGCGGTCGTCTGGCGATGGCTTTATAATCCCGAATTCGGGATATTCAACTATTTTCTGGGCATGATCGGAATAGCTCCGCTGAACTGGCTTTCGGATACCGCTCTCGTGCTGCCGTCGTTAATTTTGATGGCGGTATGGAAAGGCTTCGGTTATAATATGATTATTTTTATCGCGGCCCTGCAGTCGATACCCGAATGCCTCTATGAAGCGGCGGACCTCGACGGCGCGACCGACAGGCAGCAATTTTTTTACATAACGCTGCCCATGCTTAAAAAAACTACTTTCTTTATCGTAATTATGACGAGTATAGGCTATTTGCAATTTTTCGCCGAACCATATATCATGACTCAGGGCGGTCCGCTCAATAGCTCCATGTCCGTCGTATTATACATGTATAACAACGGTTTTAAGTTTTACAATCTCGGTTACGCGTCGGCTATAGCTTATATACTCTTCGGAATCATTTTCGCGTTCACATTCCTGCAATTCAAATTATCGCAAAATATGGAAGGTTAAGGTGGTGTCAATATGAATCGCCGTTCTATTTTTAAAGTCGCTTCGCTATACCTTTTGATCATCGTTTGCCTTATTTCCACGCTGCTGCCTTTCATATGGATGATCTCGACGTCGTTGAAACAAGACAGCGAAATTTATTCGCGCACGCCCGTTTTTATTCCCGAACATCCAACGCTGGACGCTTATTTTAAATTATTCAAACAGGTCGATTTTTTGAAGCATTTTATAAACAGCGTTATAGTGGCTCTCGGCCTTACGATACTCTCGATTCTGGTCAATGCCATGGCCGCCTTTGCTTTCGCCAAACAGCGGTTCCCGGGGCGTGAAAAACTTTTTTCGCTTCTTTTAATGACTATGATGGTGCCGGGCCAGGTTACGATGATGCCGGTGTTCATAATTTTAAAGGACATGGGCTTGCTCAATTCTTATCTCGGCCTCATTATTCCAGGTTCGGCAAGTGTTTTTGCCATATTCATGCTGAAACAATTCATGAGCGATATCCCGGACGAGCTTATGGAAGCCGCCCGTATCGACGGCGCAAGCGAAATGCGCATTTTCTGGAGCATAATGCTGCCGATATGTAAGCCTATCATCGCTACTCTCGCGATCTTTAACTTTATGGGCGCATGGAATGAATTCTTATGGCCTTTGATTATCATGCTCAAAGAAGAATACTATACGCTGCCTGTAGCGCTCGCCAACCTCAACGGCCAATTCAACACCGACTGGGCGCTTCTGATGGCTGGTTCCGTCGTCGTCGTCATTCCGGTCATTTTGATGTTTTTAATGGCGCAAAAATATTATATCAAGGGTATCGCCGCCGGCGCGGTCAAAGGTTGACGCAAAATCTATATCTTTAAAATATTCATAAATTTTTAACCAGCTTTATTAATTCAAAAATAATAAGGAGTCGGATAATCATGCCATTATTACAGGGAAAATACGGATATTTCAGCGACGATCAGATGTCTTACGTAATAACCGATTGGCGGACGCCCAAGCCGTGGATCAACGTCATCTCCAACGGCCGCTGGGGCCTTACGCTATCTCAAACCGGCGGAGGCTATTCGTGGCTGACGCACGCGATGCTCAACAGAATCACGCGCTGGAACCAGGACATCATTCAGGACGACTACGGAAAGTATGTTTTTTTACGCGACAACGATTCGAAACGGAAATGGTCGCTTACTCCGCAGCCGCTGCAGCCCGAATATGAAAGTTTTTGCTGCACCCACGGGCTCGGATACACCAGATTCGAAACCGCTTATCAGGGAATCAAAACTACGCAATGCGTTTTCGTGCCGCGCGAACTCGACTGCGAGCTATGGCGCATAACGATCGAAAACGCTACCGACAAACCGCGAAATTTAACGCTGACGACTTATCTAGAATTGCTGCTCGGCGTATTTCCCGATTGGCACCGCGAATTCAACAAGACTTTTATAAGAACCAGTTACGATGCCGGTTCAAACGCCATAGTGGCCGAAAACACTTTATGGACCGCGCCGCTTCCGGGTAACGCCGGCTGGAACAAAAGCTGGGATTATAAAGCTTTTTTCTTTTCGGACCAGAGGCCCGATTCATATGAATGCGACCGTGAGAGGTTTATGGGGCAATATAACGGATTTCAAAACGCGAAGGCTTTTTCGGGCGATAAATTATCCAATCGCACGGGTACCGGTTTCGACCCGATAATCAGCTACCAATATGAGATTAAATTGGCCCCCGGCGAATCGCGCACGCTCGTATTCGGCCTTGGCGCGCTGAAAAAAGACGCCATGGAAAATGGTTTTAAAGATATGCTGAACCAGGCCGTAAAAAATTCCGAGGGGCTTTTGCAACAGGTAAAAGACTACTGGAAAAACGTTTGCGAGCGCCTTATCGTAAATACCCCCGATCCGGCGCTTAACGTTATGATTAACTACTGGCTCAAATATCAGGCTATTTCATGCCGGCTGCAGGGCCGCTCGGCATATTACCAGTGCGGCGGCGCCTTTGGCTTCAGAGACCAGTTGCAAGATTCGCAGATTTTCCTCACGCTCGATCCCGAAAAAACGCGGGCCCAAATTCTTATGCACGCCGGGCACCAGCAGAAAGATGGAACGGTTCAGCACTGGTGGCATCCTATTTCAGAAGAGGGCCGGCTTACCGAAATTTCTGATGATCTTCTGTGGTTGCCGTTTCTTGCTTTTAAATATGTCAATGAAACCCAAAAATTCGATATTTTTGATGAAACCGTTCCATATTTAGACGGCGGGTCCGGAACGGTCTTCGAGCATTGCAAAAGCGCCATCGACAAAGTTTTGCAACGCAGGTCCGAACGCGGGCTCGCTCTTATAGGCGAAGGCGACTGGAACGACGGAATGAACGGCGTAGGCCCCGCGTGGAAGGGCGAATCGATATGGCTGTCGCATTTTTTATATGGAATTATCGTCGATTTTACGTTTATCTGTAAAACCGCAGGCCGATCGGAATCGGATATAAAACATTACGCCCATGAGGCCGAACGATTGAAAACGGCGATATGGGAACACGCTTTCGTGGGGGATTGGTTCATGATCGCCACCACCGATAGCGGCGAGCGCCTGGGATGCGCGGATGCCGCCGAAGGAAAGATACATCTTAACGCCCAGACATGGGCGGTAATCAGCGGACTTGCGGATAACGCTCAATCGCAAAAACTCATGGACCAGGTTGAAAAGCACCTTTATAAAGATTACGGCGTATTACTTTTTACGCCCGCATATAAGACTGTCAGAAAAGAAATCGGTTATCTTACGCGATACGCGCCGGCGGTCCGTGAAAACGGCGGCGTTTACTCGCATGCCGCCGAATGGGTCCTGATAGCGCAGGCTATGGCCGGCCGCAAAACCAAAGTTTACGATGCATTCGTCCGCCTGTGCCCTCCGCTTCTTTCGAACGCCGATGCGGACCGCTATAAGGGCGAGCCGTACGTGACGGCCGGAAACGTCGAGGGCCCCGAATCGCTTCATGAAGGCCAGGGCGCCTGGACATGGTACAGCGGGTCGGCCGCATGGCTGTACAGCGCGACAATTGAATATCTGCTCGGAGTAAGGGTCGAAAACGGGGAGCTGGTCGTAAAACCCAATTTGCCTGATGGATGGCCCGGTTTTACAATGACGCGCGTATTTCGCGGCAAAAAATACAAAATCACGGTTTCGCGTGAAAATCTTTCAAAAGACCAATATTTAACGAAAATCGAAGAAATTTAAGCGGCGATAGCCGCCGGAGCGGGCGCTAAAAATCTATCGTGGGTTTTCGGCGCCCGCCGCCGGAAAAAATGTTACGAACGCCCCGCCAACGTGGGCAATTCTTTTATATATTTGCTAATGATGGCCTGATTTATGCCATTTTTTGTGATAACATCGCGAAAAAAACAGGCGCTCGGTTTTACGGTGCGTTCGAATGTCTCAAAATCGACTTTTACCAGGCCGAATCTCGGAACGAACGAACCCCATTCATAATTATCCATAAGCGACCAATAGAGAAATGCGCGCACATCGACGCCGCGGGCGATAGCCTCGTGAAGCGCCGAAAGGTGCAGCGCCATATATGTAATTCTGAAACGGTCGTCGTCGCAGGAGCAGCCGTTTTCGGTTATATGGACCGGCTTATCCATAAGGCGCTCTATATTTGAAATAAGGCCCTCCGGATACATTTCTTCGAGATAAAAATTCATAGGCACCATTTTGAGCTGTTTATGATAAAAGCGTTTGCCTTCGAGGGCCGCGAGTCTTGCGTCGAGCATGTGGCGGGTGTAGTAATTGACGGCCCAGAAATCGCAGGTCCCTTTTAGTTCCGGCACGCATTCCGCGTCTTTGAACGGAAAAGCGATTTCGCCGGTGCGTATGGCGTGAAAGAAAAATTCATTGTCGCGCCAATCCTGAAAATCCGTCATAATATTATCGAGCCGGTCGTTTTTACGGTAGGGAAAATAATGGATAAACGCATGGGCCGAACTGACCGGCGCTTTCGAATATTGCTTTATAATATGATAACCGCGGGCATGGTAGCGCAGCATATTTAATTTGAATGTAATGCGCTCCTGCGATCCGCCGAGATTGAATTCGTTGATAACGTTCCAGTAATCGACATATTGAGCGATACGCGGCGCCGCGTGGTTTAAGAAGCGTTCGAAATAGCGCATATTCGATAAATTCTGAAATCCGCCGAGTTTTTCGAACCATTGCGGGTGGGTGAAGTGGTGCAGGGTTAAATATATAATCAGACCGGCCTTTTTAAGGCGTTCGAGCAAATCGATATAGTGGCCCATGGCTTCCTCGTTGAAATTTCCTTCGGCCGGTTCAATGCGCGACCATTCGATCGACATGCGATAAGCTTTGTGGCCAAGGCTTTTTAGAAGTTCGACGTCTTCTTTGTAAAGTTCGTAATGATTGCAGGCTTTTCCGGACTTCGATTCGAATTTGCCATTTTGTTCGAGCTCCCACCAGTTCGAATGCACGTTGTTGCCTTCGACCTGATGTCCCGCGGTGGCCGATCCCCAGATAAAATTTTCGGGAAATGTTATATCAGGAAGACTGAATATATCATACATGTAATATTTGCTCCTTTAATGAATAATTATTTTAACTTAAGTATCTCTTGTTTATATCCTGATTTTTTAATGGTTATATAAAAACCGGCGATAGTCGATATCAGAAAAATTATCAATATCAAACAGGCCGTGAAAAACGATCTCATATCAGCGTCGCTTAAAACCGCCTCTATATTTGCCGAACGGACGATATCTAATATGGTTTTTGCAAAACCGCTTCTGGCGGAAATTTTCATGAGCGCGTCGCCCATCATGACATATATTATAGAACCCGGTATCGTGCCGATCACGGTAGCCAGAATAAATGAGCCGAAATGGATTTTAGCCGCGCCGCATATATAGTTGACAAGCTCGCAATTAATGATCGGGCAAATTCTCGCCATGACTATCAATTTGAAATTATTATCGCGCGAAAAACCGAGAGCCGAAAACAGCTTTCCTTCACGGCCGGCCGAAGCCTCTACATATCCGGCCGCCGAATAAAAGGCGATATGATACGCAAATATCGCGGCCAGCGTGGAACCGGCCACGGCATACAGCGTTGCGTAATACATTCCGAAAAGCGCGCCGCCGATCGAAGCCAGGACCAGCCTCGGAACGCCAGCCAGCGGAAGGAACGTGAGCGCCGCAAGATATGCCATGGGAGCGAGCATCCGGCGTGATTCAACGAAATTAATTATCGATTCGCGCGTGATATCGCCTTTCATTAATGGAAATACGAAAAGCAGCGAAAGCGCCGAAATTAAAAATATCAGCGCCTTTGTTTTTTCTTTATTAGAAGCTTTTTTAGCGGTTTCAAAATTCATATGATTTAGATAACATTATAATCGCCTGGCATGCTTATGTCAATTCATAATTATAGGCAAATCAAAAAGCTATTGTATAGGCAGGTTGCATTATGTTATAATAACTGTAAAACACACGAAATTTTCGAAAAAATCAAATGAATTTTTATATAAAAAGGTGATCAAATTTGAATAATGATGATATTAAATTCGTTAACTCGACTTTAAAATATGCTTTGTCGTTTAATAAAGCCGTTGAAACGGTCGCGCGTGAGAGAAAATATCTCGCCACTATAAATGGTTTTAATCTGGAGGCCACGCAGAAATTCATTCAAATGGTTGAAGAAAAAAATCTCGCGCAGTTTTATGCCATTAAAGACGATGAAGTTATAGGCTGGTGCGATATAATTCCTAAAAGCCAGGAAGGCTTCAAACACACCGGAGTTCTTGGGATGGGCGTAATAAAAGAGTTCAGAGGGCGCGGCATCGGCAAAACGCTTATTATAATGGCTTTAAAGCACGCTAAAGAAGTTAACGGACTTGAAATAGTCAAACTCGAAGTTTTCGAATCGAATATGAACGCGTTAAAATTATATGAAAAAATGGGGTTTTCAGTCGAGGGCCGAAAGCTCAAAGCCCGCAAATTAGACGGAGTTTACGATAATATAATTTTAATGTCGAAAGAATTTTAAAGCGATAGTAACGGCGGTTCCGGATTATCTGGTAATTTAGCGGATAATTCGGTCCGAAAAGTATTTTAATATTTTTTATGAATGTAAACTTAATTCTTGATTTTTTTCGCGTTAAAGTGTATTATCCTCCAGCTAAAAGGCGTTTAATTTTTTTGCGCCGTAATGCTAAAATTAAGAAAGCGGGAATAGCAATGAAAAGAACTAACGGGTATTTTTGCTGCGTGGCGGCAGTTATGGCATTCGCGATTATCATGGCGTGGGTAGGGACGGCTATGGCTGCGGGTAATTATGTAATACTTTCCGACACGGCTTCGCCTGACGGAAAATATTCGCTTGCCTGGGGCTATTCTTCCGGCGCAGGCATCGATTATGAAAAGTTGAATAAGGGCGATGAAGCTTATTTCGGAACTATCCCCGAAGGCAATACCGTTGAAAATTATATCGTGGATACCGCCGCGGCTAAAATAGTCTGCAAAATTCCTGATTGCGATTTTTATGCGCTCGGCGCCATCATAAAAGGCAACACTTATATTACGGCGACGTGGAGCGCTGACTCTAAAAATTTAATATATGCCATTATGTGCAAAACATGCACCCTTTCGCTTGATTATTTCGCCTCGAACGCCGATGGGTTCGGCCGCCACGATCTAATGGTACCGCTTATGAACGAAGCGAAAAACTACTTAAAGAAAAAATATGCGTCCAAATATAAAAAATATGAAGAAGAACTCGTATTTAGTTATTTCGACGAAAAAATAACAAACGATAAAGCGCTGGATATTTCGATATCGGTAGAAGTTCCGGGTCAGGAAGTTTTCAGCTGCACGTTGAAACTAGCCGCTAAACTCGATACGACGAATAAAGCCGAATTGAAGCTTACTGCGGTTAATATCAAAGAAGAAAAATAAGGCGATCGATTTTTTGAAATAAAAGGTTTGCCATATAATAATAATCGTCACGTCATGAATTTTCGGTCGCGGCGATTATTTTTTATTATGTGGCGTTATGTTGAGATTGTATTTTTAAAATAAAACTTAATGGAATTCGACGTTAAATTGGCCGAATGCAGTATCGCAGGATTTAAGGCCGAAACCATAAAAGCGTAAGCGTTGGCAAAAAATAAAAAAGTGAAAGCAGCTATGCGGCGAGCTAAATTAAAAAACAGGTTAAAAAAGTTGAACTTGACAAACGAAATTAATAATGATATTTTAATTTTATAAAATATTAATTTATGCCGAGGCTGAAATGGCTAAAAGAATCACGATAAAGTTGGAGTCGGAAAATTACAGATATTTTTTGAATTTTCAAATTAAAGAAGAATGCGAATCAAAAGAAAAAATTAGTGAAATGGTATTAGAATTGAATAAATTTTTCGATTTTAAAATTACTCAAATCTATCATGAACTTCCAGACGGAAGGCCTTTAAATTATTATAAAATATCTGATTATAACGATCTGCCTTCTGATAGCGATAATATGACGGCCGACATATTTAACGTTAATAAAGATATATGCGACAGGCTTTATATTATTCATAATTCCGATAATGTTCGCCGGCGATGCGCTGAAATGCAAAAATTATTTTCTAAATATTTTTTTGCGTATAATAGAGGTGGTGAGATTGAAACCATAAGCTGGTATCAAAATAAAAGCGTAAATTTTAAATTCAGAAAAAATAAATCTTTTAGCGGATTTCACGGGTTGCCGCATAGTAACGCATATGGTTCGGATATCGAAAAAATTCTAGGAGAAGCGTTAAAAAAATCGGGTATCGAATTTATCACCCAGCAGCAAATATTACATAATTTAGCGGTGCTTACCGTTCCGGATTTTTTTATTGAAAAATGTATGCTTGCTATTTATTGTGATGGATTTCAGTATCATTATAACAAGGAATCTGTCATAAAAGATCGTTCACAGGACAGAATTTTACAGTATCTCGGCTATAAAGTGTTAAGATATACCGGCTCTGAAATTGTCGGTGATGTCGATAAATGCATTAGTGAAATAAAAAAATTCATGCAAAAGTTTATAACGAACCCTTAATTTTACTCAAATTTCTATAAGCTCATACGTCTTGCTTTCAAGCCCGATTTTTTGTGCTCCTTGAGATTGACGACTAATGATACCATTGTAGACAAACTGCCGGGGGAAGTCAAGTGAAAAATTGCATATAATGCGCCAAAATAAGTGTCGTGAGAGTTAGCGAAAAAAAACGTGAAATTTTAAAAGGTTTTAGACCGTATTTGAGTGTGCTGCGGTCTTAAAAAGCCGTCAAGAACATTTTTAAATATTTTAAAGTTATATCCGATAAGTAATATAAAATTAAAAAGAGGTGATACCATATGTCGAATCTGTCGAAGCACTATATCTCGAATTCACTCGTAGCAAAATTCATGCAGCGTTTACAGCAAAAAATCGATTGCGAGGGCGTGATCAGCAAAAATGAATATAATAACCTCATGCAGGAAGTTTTAAACGAACATAATACGTTTACGAAATTATAATTAATATGAATCAATTTAATGCGCCCGGTTTTGCATCTAACGATAACGGGCCGGGCGCTCCAACCAAAATAACGCCCATAACGGCTTATAAAACCGATCCGATATATAAGGCGCTGGCCTGCTTTACAAGGCATAATCCTTATTATACCGTCATATTTTATTTCTTTATGTCTTACATAATGACCTATCTTATAGCCATATTGACCGGGCGTATAAATGGTTGCGGCGAGCAAAAGCCGATGTATTTTTACATGCTCGATAATCTGTGTATGGGTCCGCTCGCCGCTGTTGGCGCCGGGCTGATCGCCAACTTATATAAAAAGATCACTTTAGCGACTGAAATGATCGATCATAAACGCACCATAAAAAGCTCCGATGCCGAAACATACCGGACGCTTCTTGGAAAGTTTGATAAAAAATATAACAATCCGATCGTTGCGGTTTTTTCGATCGCGGCGGCGGCGTTAATAAGCTCATTTATATTTTTTTACAGAAAGGGCTCCTGGCTGGGGATTTCTGGCGGAATTACCGGAGTTTACGATGCTTTTTTCGTTTTTTTAAACTTCGCTATGATAATTACGATCGTTTATAAATGCTGCGTGACGATATGGCTTATTCAAAAAATCCTTTCCTTCGATATCGAAATCCAGCCGATGCACCCGGACCATGCCGGCGGGTTGAAACATGTCGGAGACCTCGCTATGGCGGTCAATTACTTTTTGATACTCGTTATGCTATATTTTACGTTATTAATGATCTTCGATAAATTTTCACAGCGCTTTGTCGTTATTTATCTTATGTTTTATGTTTTTACATTTTTCGCGTTTTTCGCCTCATTATACGAAGCTCATAAAAAAATGCGCCGCGTAAAAGACGATGCGCTGGAAAAGCTCGAAAACACTTCGAATTATTATTATAACAAGCTTCGTGCAAGCGCCGGCGCGGCAGGGGTTTACGATCTGGATTCGGCCGATGAAATAATAATGGTCGATAATCTTTATAACATAGTCGAGAAAATGCCGGTATGGCCTTTTAACGTAAATAATATAATTAAATTTTTCTCGGCATTTATAACGCCTTTTTTAATATTCGCGGTAAGCCTTCTTTCGAGTTCCGATAGCATATTATATCATTGGGAGCTGCTTTTCAACATTATCAAAAAATAAATAAATAAAAATTTCAGATCGAAGATAAGCGCCAAAATCCGCGCTCTTTTTTCATTTAAGTCTTTTCCCTTGACTTTTTTTGCATAATAAAGTATAATGAGACGTCAAAATTTTAGTCGGCTGGAGTATCTATGTTTCAGAGCTTAAGCGATAAATTGCAGAATATATTCAACTCGCTTCGCGGCAAGGGGCGCCTTACCGAGCAAAACATTACCGACGCCTTAAAAGAGGTCAAACTTGCGCTGCTCGAAGCCGACGTCCATTTCAAGGTCGTTAAAAATTTTATAGACAGCGTAAAAGAAAAAGCAGTAGGCCAGGAAGTTTTAAGTTCCCTGACTCCGGCGCAGCATGTAATAAAAATAGTTCATGACGCCCTTATCGACATAGTCGGAAGCAAGGAAACCAAGATACATCTCGGCGGAAAGGCCCCGCATTTTATTCTGGTGTGCGGCCTTCAGGGTTCCGGTAAAACTACGTCCTGCGGCAAGCTTGCGGCCTATCTTCGCAAAAAAGGCCATAAACCGATGCTTGTTGCCGGCGACATCTACAGGCCCGCCGCCATAAAGCAGCTCGAAGTGATTGGCGAACAGCTGAGCATTCCCGTTTTTTCGATGGGAAATCAGGTATCGCCGGTTGAAATCGTTAAAAATTCCAGGGATAAAGCCTTAATTGATGCGTGCGACGTGGTTATCGTCGATACCGCCGGACGCCTTCATATAGACGAAGAACTCATGAAAGAGCTCAAAGACATAGTCGAAGCTGTTACGCCCGAAGAAATATTGCTCGTCGTCGACGCGATGGTGGGCCAGGACGCGGTTAATATCGCGAAACAATTTAATGAAACCCTTCCTGTAACGGGCTTTATAATGACGAAATTAGACGGCGACGCAAGGGGCGGCGCGGCTTTATCCATACGCCATATTACGCAAAAACCGATTAAATTAATCGGTATAGGTGAAAAGCTCGACGCTCTCGAACCTTTTCATCCCGAACGCATGGCGTCTCGAATTCTAGGAATGGGCGACATACTTTCTTTAATCGAAAAAGCCCAGTCTTCGATGGATATTGAAAAAATGAAAGATCTCGAAAAAAACCTTCGCGAAGCGAACTTTTCCTTCGACGACTTTCTCACGCAGCTCGAACAGATTCAAAAAATGGGGCCGATCGATCAGCTTCTAGGGATGATACCGGGCCTTTCTTCTATGCCGCAGCTTAAAGACGTTAAAATAGACGAAAAAGAATTAGAACATATAAAAGCGATTATCCGTTCCATGACGCGCCAGGAAAGAAAAGTTCCCTCGATAATCGACGGGTCGCGGCGCAAGCGCATCGCATCTGGCTCGGGACGCAATGTTCAGGAAGTAAATAAGCTTTTAAAGCAATTCGAGCAAACCCGGAAGATGATGAAACAGGTCACCAAGATGCAGGGCATGTTCGGAAAATTCGGCGGCGGAAAAATGCCATTTTTTAAATAGTTTTTAAATTATTGATAATGTTAATAAATATAAAAAAACGTCATAGACGCTAAGTAAAAATTCAATTTAACGATCAAGGAGGTGAACACATGGTAGTCATCAGGCTTAAAAGGATGGGTTCGCACAAAAGTCCCTTCTACAGATTAGTAGCGGCCGATTCGCGTAATCGCCGCGATGGAAGGTTTATCGAAGAACTCGGTTATTACAATCCGCTTACGGTTCCCCACAAGCTCGAAATCAACAAGGAAAGCTTGTTGAAATGGATGCAGAACGGAGCCCAGTTATCGGATACGGTAAAAGGTCTCGTTAAACCTCTTGGAATTTTAAAAGAATTCCACAGCGAAAACGTTGAAAAATCTAAAAAAAGAAAAGAACAGCAAAAATAATTATGGTTAATTGATTTTTTACACCTGAAAACCGATTAATCTTTATTTTGGTTTGAGTTATGTTTAAAATTTCCAACCGAAATCCGGTTCTCATTTTTGGAGGTTACACGCACAATGAAAGAATTAATTAGTCTTATAATCAAATCTTTAGTTGACAAAACTGATCAGATTGAAATAAAAGAAATTTCAGGTGAAAAAACTTTGATGTACGAAGTTAAAGTCGCGACGGAAGATGTGGGCAAGATAATCGGCAAGCATGGCCGCACCATCAATGCCATCAGGACGCTTTTACGCTCCGCCATGAATAAGGACAACAAAAAGGTCATCCTGGAAGTTCTTCAATAGCGCTTTATAATTAAGGGTTGAAATGCCTGACAAATCTTCACTGGTGGCGATTGGCCAGATCGTCAAGCCCCATGGGGTGCATGGCGAATTTAAGGTAACGCCGCTGACGGATTTCATTGAGGAAAGATTTACAAACCTCAAAGAATTTTATTTGTTTAATGACAATGACGGAGCAGTAAAATGCTCCGTCGTTTCAGTTAAACTTACTCCGCGTTACGTGATAATCGGTGCGAAAGGCTTTGCCATAGAAGACGCCGAACGTCTCCGGGGGCGGTTTATATATATCGATAAAAGCGAAGTCTTTAAGCTTTCTGAAGGCGTATTTTACGCTTTCGATCTTGTAGGCTTGCGTGTCGTCGACGCGGCGAGCGGCGGTGAAATCGGTGAAGTCGTCGGCATTTACGACGGCCCCGGGAACGATCTTATTGAAGTAAAGCTCGATTCCGATTCAAGGGTTGTACTGGTGCCTTTCGTGCGCCAGTTTATAAAGAAGATCGATTTTACGGAGCGTAAGTTGCATATAGAAGTCATGGAGGGTCTTATATAAACATC
>Ga0074198_1001670_pt1 | contig 13785 bp, 8 predicted proteins | sample EPASupsiteSAE323_FD_64527 | JGI IMG/M metagenome (GOLD analysis project Ga0074198, IMG submission 64527) | Bioremediated contaminated groundwater from EPA Superfund site, New Mexico - Sample SAE3-23 | ecosystem: Environmental > Aquatic > Deep subsurface > Groundwater > Contaminated ...
CGTAAACTTGTCATCATTATACGGATTGAAGGTTGACCTTCTCTTTGGTAAAGATAACAAGGTTGCAAATATAAAAATTTCAAGTTCTACTTCAGATGTTGTAACAGGATATATTGATGATTATATTACTGCTGAGCAGAAGATTGAAGTAAAAGCTACAAAAGATGCAACAGAAACAAAGAAATATGGATTTACTTCAGACGCAGTAGTTTTCGTTGATACTCAGGCTGTAGCTGATCTTGATACTTTCTTTGATACAGTAGCACCTGAACTTGAGAACTCAACAGCAAAAATAACTGCTATTCTAAAGAGTGGAAGCATTGAAACTCTAAAAATAACTTCATGTGACGAACTATCAACTGTAGCTGGTATAACTGATATGAAACAGTTCGTTGTTAAAGAAATTACTTCTAAAAATGAAGTTAAGAACGTAGCAGAAAATTCAGAAACAATCTTTGATCTTGACGACCTATCAGATGCTGATGCTTATATTATAACTAAAAATGGAGCTCCTGCTGGAAAAGAAGATATCAAGGCAGGCAACGCAGTAACTTATGTTGAAAGAGCAAATATAACTTATATAATAGTATCAGATGCAACAGTAACAGGTAAGATAACAAAGAACTCAAGTGATGACAATGCAGCAAATGCAGAATCCAGAAGAACACTAACAATAGACGGCAAGTCATACGAAATGGCATTTGATGGTTCTGCAGCAATGTCGAAGAAAAACAGCACAGATGAAGAAGACGTAGTTGACGCTATTGACGACATGTCCGACTTCTATGGAAAAGACGCAACACTTACACTTAATGCACTTGGAGATATCGTGTTTGTAAACGGAAGCATCACAGCTAGCAGTGCTAACATGCAGGTTGGTGTTGTAAGCAGAGCAGCTACTGTATCCGGAGAAGACTACAACATTAAGATTCTAGGACAGGATGGCATAGCTAAGTCCTATACTCTTAAGAGTGGTGATATCAGGGTTGCAGGCAGTGGAGACTTAGAAAGCGATGCAAACTATACAGAAGAAGATCTTGATGCATATGTTGATGCTACAGGCATTGAAGCTGGAGAACCAGTAATGTTCGAAGTATCAGCTGACAATAAAATTAATGCAGAAGACTTCTATGTACTAAACCCAAGTAATAATGTATTCTATGGCGACCTATATATTAATGCTGTAGATGGTACTATCACTAAGATAGTTGATTCAACAAAGAAAATTACAGCCGATGGAGACATCTATCTTGCAAAATCATCAACAACATTCCTAAATGCTGATACTGACAATCTTGAAATGGTTGAAAATTGGGATAGCGTTGTAAGTGATGATTATGCAGGTGCAGGCGACGATGCTAACAGCATACTTGATGAATCAGATCCATTGTTGTTTGTTTGTGATGAAGATAACGTTCTTAAATCAGTAATACTAAGTGCAGACGATGCAACTTATCTCTCATCTGATGACATCTACGGAATATACGTTGATGACGAAACAAATAATGACGATACACTTATTAACCTTCTTGTTGACGGAGTAGCTAAGCAGTATACTGTTGCTGGAGATATCTATGATGATGTTGCTGTTGAAAAGGGCGACCTTATGATATTCAGTCTCAGTGACGGAGAATACAGTGATGACACTATGGCAATAAATGTTTCAACAATTCAAGATTTTGTAGATGAAGATGCAGCAGATGCAGATTACTACAATATTGATAATTGGGACAGCACAGATAAGATAATCACATTTGATACAGCATGTGTAAGAGCAAGCGGAGATTCAGAAGATATCGTAACTCTTGCAGATGACGTAGTAGTATATGATTGCACAGGAACAACACCTGTACTTGGCTCATTATCAGACATCGATGCCGGAGCATATGTAACAGTTGAAGATTATGATGCTGATGATGACACTTATGGAATAGTAGTAATAGTTGACTAACACAATCCTTGAAAGAGCGCACAATGTGCGCTCTTTTTTTGTCTTGTTTTAATTCCTTGTAAGGGCCGACCCTTTTTGTCTGCCCTTTTCTTTTGTTTTTGTGTAGGCGCCAACCCAACCTGCTTTGTTAGCGTCTTTGAAGATTTCTCCTCAAAAGCGAAACCCAGGTTTCGCTTTTGGAATCACTTCCTGCCCCCTGAATCCTCCCCCAAAGAGTTTCTAAGATTTTATTTCCTCACTCTCGCTGTCGGTTTGAACCAGCATCCATTCTGGTCAAACCTAAAATTTGCATCCTGCAAATTTTTCAGCTTTACTCCTCCATAAAATCAAGAAGCTCTAATGTATCAGATTCAAAGGGGGATTTACTAAAGTATTTCTCCGTAAAATTAATACACTTCGTTTCCCCCAAATTCTTCGAAGCCTTTCCCTAAATATGGCTCCCTTTTCGCATGAACCTTAGAACCTCTTTGATGAAGTTGAAACCTGAAGCTGGAAAAATTACACGGATGTAATTTTTAGGGTTCAGCGGCACGGATGCCGCTTGGAACCGACAGCGGAAAGGTAAAACAAAGCATTAGAGGTCCTTGGTGAGGAAGAAGGGAACAAGCAGAAGGGATTCAAAGGGGTACGAAGGGTGCCCCTTTGAAAGTCAGCTTTAGAACCTCTTTAATAAAACTTTTTGGATAATCGAGCGGAACGCCTAGGACTTTCTCTTGAATTGACATCTCCAAATATACTTATGACCATACCTTGCACCATATATAAGCACAAAAAAAGAGGAACATTTTTTGTTCCCCTTTTTATTCACAATTTAATATGCCGTTGCAGAACCCGTCTCCAAATCTCCGATTGTATATGCCGCAGTAAATCTCTTGTTTGCAATAATATTGTCATGCAGCGCCTTATCCAAATCATTCTGCGCTTTTTCATATGCAAGATTACTTGCCATAAGCTCAACCAATGATATCATGCCATTTGCGTATTTTATTTTATCAATCCTGTTTGTTTCTGTGACATTATTAAAATTCTCAAGCGTATCATAATATGTCTTTTCCGAAGTTAACAAAGCTTCATATACTTTTTGGACATTAAATTTAATATCATTTATTGTGTTTTCACAATCCACTTTTTCATTACTATAGTCTTCTTTAGCCTCAAAGTAAGTCTCACTGTTTATTGAGTTCTTTTCATATTCATAAACAAGAGTGTCAATTTCTTTTCCCCTCAAGGTATGAATAGCCGCTAATGCATCTTTTCTACTCTCAAGCGCCTTTTTCTTTAACTCTTCAAGGTTTACTTCCCCAACAGGCTTAAATTCAACTTTATCAAGTATTATCTTTAGGTCAGTATTTCTGTCCATACCAAGTAGTGCGTTAAGCGAATTCTGTTTTATAGCCAGTGCATCATTTAATAGCTTTATTGTCGAATCCATCTGACTAACTGCAGCTTTCGCTTTGCTAACCTGAAGGTCTGTAACCATGCTTAATTTGAGCATTATCTGTGTAATCACAAGGTCTTTTTGTAATTTAATATTTGTATTTTTGTAGTATTCAATCTCCTTTTGCGATTTACTAATATCATAAGCCAGTTTTTCTATTCCGTAATATATTAGCTTTTCTGCATACTCTTTCGCCTTTGCAAAATCGTCATATGTATTCTTAGCATCTTCAAGTGCATAGCCTTTATAGATGGAATATTCATCTCCATTAGTGCTTGCATAAATACCTGAAGTAGGTGTAGAACCACCCAAAGCAGATAATATCGAAGCTAAGTCTAATGTCGAATCCAAATCTATAGTAACTTTGCTTTTATTCTGTGCATTTCTAGTTTCGTTTTTAACATCCTCATATGTATCAAGATAATCGACATATGCTTTGTTTAAATCTCTTATAGTACTATTATGCTCTTCAGCATACTTTATTGCATCTTGAATTGTCATTTCGACCACAATCGGTTTCGTTGCCTCAGTCTTTTGAAGCTCCTGCGCAAAAACTGCTGTGTTCCATATACTTAGCATAAATACCGTTGAAACCAACAAGCTAATTATTCTCTTTCTCATAATCATTCCTCCAAAGTCTTCGCTTAATATTACTTTAACGTACTAACATTTCGTATGCGAACTATTCTTATTATAATGCATATTTGATAATTTTTCAATAAAAAAAGAACGGATATTTTCCCGCCCTTTGAGCTTTATGTCCCAGAAAATACTGTGTTTGATGACCCCATCTCTATCTCTCCCTCACATCAAGGGCAAAGTATATTATTCATCTCTTTAATAAACTCATTAATTAATTTTATGTATTTTTGCTTTATATCATTGAATATTTTTTGAGCAGTATCTTTATCATATATATGTGATGTTAAATTTCTACTTATAAGCATTTCAATCCATTCATCTCCATTTTCAATCAAATTGATTTTAAAAGCTTCCTTGATACAATCCCTAGGCCCATTTGCGCTTTGATTTATCCCCTGATACTCCAAATAGTCCTTCATAACCTTCCACGCGAGTTCAAAGGTAAATTCAAATCTTTGAATTACCGCATCTATTACTATATCATCCAGCAAAGGCTTGTTTACTGCTTCTTCAAGTCTTTGAAAAGCATTTTTTAAATCTTCATACTTAAGATAAACTCTTTCCTTTTTCATAAATAGCAACTCCATCCTTTTCAATATTCATTTTTAATTTTGGGTTGTTAATCTCCTCGTAGAATAGAATATCAAAACTAAATCCAGTGTATAGATTTTCTATTTCATCTTTGATTTTATATTTATCGTTTAAAATGCTCCCATTAAAAATACAGATATCAATATCCGAATTATTTCTAGGACATCCTTGTGCTCTCGAACCAAAAACTACTACTTTTTCTATCTCAAAATATTTTCTAAAAATATTTATTAGCTCCTGCATCAATTCTTTTTTTATTTTAAGCTTTTCATATGCTTTCATAATCTCAATCCCTAAACATTACTCATTTTTTTAATCTTTAGGGTGATTATACCATTTATTTATACGGTTTTCCAGTAGCAAATAACCACTCCAGCTTACCCCTACAATAATTTTTCAATAAAAAAGGGCGGAGATTTTTCCGCCCTTTGGATAGCCTAATGTTTTATTGTTTTATGAGTTTTTCAGCTTTGCTCATAAGTATTGTGCTGATTCTTTCTTTGACCTTTTCAGTTGCATCATATTCATCGTGCTTGATTAAACCATCCATTGGATTTGCACGAGCACTAAAGTCTTTTCCACCATAACTGCATTCAAATACTACAGCTGAATCTTCTTGTTTGTAGTTTTTTATCATAAGCTCCATAATCCGCACCTCCCGTTTACAGTATTATATCACGTAGTATGAAAATTTTAAAGGGAAAAGCGCAAAAAAAGAGCGCACATTGTGCGCTCTTTTTGTTAAGTGGTTTATTCTTCAGCTATTACTACTACTCCGTATACGTCATCATCTTCGTCATAATCTGCAACCTGGACATACAATCCAGCTTTCAGGTCTGACAATGAACCAACCTTAGGAGTTGAACCTGTGCAGTCATAAACTACTACGTCATCTGCAAGGGTTACCATGTCTTCACTATCTCCGCTTTCTCTTACGTCAGCATCTTCGAAAGTGATTACTTTGTCTTCACTAGCCCATTTGTCAATCTTGTAAACATCAGCATTTACGCTGTCAGCATCAACATAATCTTGAATGTCGGATACGTCAACTGACAATGTATCATCGCTGTATTCACCATCACCATTTAATGCGAATATAACCAAGTCGCCTTCTTCAATATCGGCATCAACTGCACCATCAATAACATATTGCTTAGCTGTGCTGTTTCCGTCAACAAGCATGTTAACTAGGTCATCTTCATCATCTGATTCTTCATCAAGGTATATTCCGTATACATCATCAGATGATAGGTAATCAGCTTCATCAATGCTTATGATGATTGAATCAAGTACGTTATCTTCATCAGCTACGAATATTAACAATGCTGTATCAGGAGCTGCACCACCACCAGCAACACTATCATCGATTATGGTGTTTGCATCATCACCTGCTGCATCAAAGTCATCGCTTACGATGCTGTCCCAATTGTCAACCAATTCAATGCTGTCTGTGTCAGCATTAAGAATTGTGGTTGCTGAGGAAGCACGGTAGGTTCCATCAGAATCAAGAGCTCCAGCATTATCAATTGTAATCTTCTTTGTTGAATCAACTACCTTTGTAAGGTCGCCTGTTACAGCACTTACATAAAGGTCACCATAGTTGTAATCTGTAGTTGTATTCAGTACATAGAAGTCGGATGCATCAATCTTGTTGTCTGAAGATACTTCAAACATTACAACATTGCCTTTAACAAGAGTTACACCCTCATCAAAGTAATCATCCATATCTTCTTCAGTGTAATTATCCTCGTCCTCTAGATCCAATGGTGTTGCTGGGTCTGCACTGGTATCAGCAACTTTTATGTCTCCACTCTTAAGAGTGTAAGATTTTGCTGTTCCGTCCTGACCAAGAATCTTAATTGAGTAGTCATCACTGCTTATAGTTGTATCTCTTGTCAATATACCAATCTGCATGTCAGCACTTGAAGCAGTAACTTTTCCGTTTACGAATACTACATCGCCTACGCCATTAAGTGTAAGTGTAGCTTCTTCGCCGTAGAAATCGGACATACCATCAATAGCATTTTTTACATCTTCTTCGTCTGTACTGCCATTCTTTGTCATTGCAGCAGAACCGTCAAATGCCATGTTGTATGCTTTGCTGTCTACTGTGAGGGTTCTTCTTTCTTCTGCATTTGCAGCAGCATCATCTGCTGAATTCTTTGCAATCTTACCTGTTACTGTTGCATCAGAAACGATAAGATAATCAAAACCATCTTTTTCAACATAAGTTATTGCGTTTCCAACTTTGATATCTGACTTTGTTATAGCCTTTCCAGTTTCATCAACTATAGCATAGTTGTCTGTATCTGAAAGGTCATCCAAGTCAATTATCTCTGCAGGACTCTCTGCAATACTTTTAACAACATTCTTTGATGTTATTTCGCCAACTACTGCCTGAGTTACATCGTCAATATCAACTGCATCAGCAGGAACAACATCATTAGCATCTGCGTCAACTCTCATGCCAGCAAAATCAGCATCAAGAGTAAAGTCATCGCAAACTGTTATTCTAAGAGTTTTAATATCTCCGCCGTCAAGTATAGCTGTATACTTTGCTGTTGAATCTTCTATTACTGGCATTACTTCGTCAAAGAAGTCTTCAGCGCTTGTAGCAACCAAAGCAGTATCTAAATATACTTCAACGTCATCAGTCAAACCGTAATCCTTTGTATCTGTAGCGTCATAAGAAGCTTTTACTGTTATTTCTTCATCAGCTTCTGTATAGTCATCAATATAACCTGCTGTAAGATCCTTAGCTTTTGTAGCTATAACAAGGCTCTTAATTTCGTTGTCTTTTCCAAGGAATATATTGACTTTCAATCCATCAAGAGATGTTGTGTCAATTCCTTCAGCAACATCAATGTCTGCTGTATCGCCAGCAGCATCAAGAAGGTCTGCCAGTTCATCCTGGTCTTCTACGTTGATTGTTAGTTCATCTGCATCAATATCTTCGTCGGTTACATATGTTGCAAGAACCTCTACGTTGGTGAAGCATTTGATTTCGTATACATCATTGTCATTCAGGTAAACGTAATCTTTGTAAAGTTCCTGCATTAATGATTTGTCCATGGCACCATATGTTATTCCATCTGTTGTGTATTCTTTTGGTCCCCATTTTTCTGCTCCGAGAGTATTCCATGCAAGTTGAGCAACTACGCCTCTTATTGCATTACCAGCTCCGGAAAGTCCTGCTACATCAGCTGTGATTCCAGCTGTTGAACCAGCTGCTAAATAGTTTGCTGGCCATGTGCCACCCTGTTTTTGTACAAATGTTCCCATTCCGATTGCTCTTACAAGTACAGTAATAGCTTCAGCATAGGTTATGTTTGCACCAGGCTTGAATGTTCCATCAGGATAACCGCTGAACAAACCAGCTTGAGCGGAAACATTAATGTATCCTGCTGCCCATGCATAATCTGATGTTACATCCTTGAATTTTGTTTGTGTTCCTGCGAGAGTTGCAGAATCTTGCATTTTCAGCATACTGCATACAACCCTTGCAAATTCTGCTCTTGTAATACTGTCATTTGGTCTGTAATTTCCAGTTGATGAATCACCGGAAACAATTCCAAGAGCTGCTAGATTTCCAACTGCGGATTCATAGTCTGTTCCAGCTACGTCAGCAGGTGTAGCTGCCAATACAGGAGCTATTGTGCTGAGAACCATAGTAAGAACTACTAAGAATGCCAATGATTTTCTCATACTTTTCATACCGTAAAATCCTCCTTTTGAATATTGTTTTTTTTGAAAGAAAGGCTAATTATAAGTGAAAAAATATCCGTTAGGTTACGCCTTTCTTTCTTTTTATAGAAAATAACCTAACTTCGCTTGTTATATAATCAGGGGTTGGTAGAGATTACCTATCCTGACTCAAGTTAAATTATACCATTGGGTTTTTTTAGCGTCAATGGAGTATTATACATGTAATAAAAATGTAAAAATCAACTAATATTACTGATATATTCCGCTTTTGAAACCCTTGGTAATTAATGTTTTCAGTTTTTTGTGATTTTTTTGTAACATTTTGTATAATATTATGTAATATTTTGCCTGTGTTTTAAAGCTGCTTTTATGAAATCCCTGAACAATGGATGCGCTCTGTTTGGTCTGGATTTGAATTCCGGATGGAATTGAACCCCGACAAACCAAGGATGGTTTGGAAGCTCCACAGCCTCAACCAGTCTATTATCTGGAGAAATTCCTCCGATAACCAGTCCCTTTTCAAGAAATTCGTCTCTGAATGTATTGTTACATTCATAGCGGTGCCTATGTCTTTCATATATAAGCTCTTCTCCATAAATCTCAGAAAGTTTTGTGTTGCTCACAACCTTGCAAGGATATATCCCAAGTCTCATTGTTCCGCCCATTTCATCAATATCTCTCTGCTCAGGCATAATATCAATAACCGGATATGCCGAGTGAATATTGAATTCCGAGCTATGAGCATTGGGATAATTCAATACGTTTCTAGCATATTCAACTACTGCCATTTGCATTCCAAGACAAATTCCGAAGAAAGGAACGTTGTTTTCTCTTGCATATCTAACTGCTAGAATTTTACCTTCAATTCCTCTGTCGCCAAATCCTCCGGGAACAAGAATGCCGTCTGCGCCTTCAAGTTCCTTCTTATAATTATTCTGATTTATATGATCAGAATTAACCCATCGTACTTTTATTGTAGAATCATTTGCAATTCCACCATGTTTCAGGGCTTCAACCACGCTAAGATAAGCATCATGAAGCTGTACATATTTCCCAACCAAAGCAATCTCTACATTATTACTTAGCTTTTTGTTCTTTTCAACCATTTGCTCCCAATCAGCAAGGTCAGGTGAACCACATACGATATTCAGTTTTCTGCAAACGATATCAGCAAGGCCTTCTTTTTCCAACATAAGAGGGACCTCATAAAGAATGTGCGCATCAAGATTCTGGATTACATGATCACTAGTAAGATTGCAGAACAATCCGATTTTCTCGCGGATTTCCTTATCTATAGGTTTTTCAGTACGACACACAATAACATCCGGCTGAATACCTATGTTTCTTAATTCCTTTACGCTGTGCTGTGTTGGTTTTGTTTTAAGTTCCTGTGAATTTTTAAGATATGGAACAAGAGTTACGTGTATGTAAACAACATTCTCTCTACCTACTTCAATCGAGACCTGCCTTATTGCTTCCAGGAACGGGAGGCTTTCAATATCTCCAACAGTACCACCGATTTCTGTTATAACAACTTCGGTGTGTTCATTTTTCCCAACTCTATAGATTCTGTCTTTTATTTCGTTCGTTATATGTGGGATTACCTGAACGGTTCCGCCAAGGAAATCTCCTTTTCTTTCTTTACCAATAACGCTGGCATAAATCTTTCCCGTAGTAACATTGCTATTCTTGCTAAGATTCTCATCTGTAAATCTTTCATAGTGCCCCAAATCCAAATCCGTCTCCGCCCCATCATCGGTAACAAATACTTCACCGTGTTGGTATGGGCTCATTGTACCCGGGTCTACGTTTATGTAGGGATCAAATTTCTGCAGGCTTACCTTAACTCCTCTTGACTTAAGAAGCCTACCCAAGGAAGCGGCAGTTATGCCTTTTCCCAATCCCGATACTACTCCTCCGGTCACAAACACATATTTTGTTGACATTTGTTTTTTCCTCCCGATTAACAACTAAACAATTTATATCACTTCACATGTCCGAAATCAAGTCCCAAACTAGAAAACAAACAAAAATGACAGACACATATGTCTGCCCCTACCTATAAATAATTAATGCTCTTAAATTTTATTTGGGTTTTCTTCATCCTCTTCCCAACGATAAGGATTTTCAATGATATATTCCCTTATAGCTCTGTTAATTCTTTATCGTTCCTGATTATTCTTTCGTGATAATTTCTTTGCCATAATTTCTTTTCAAAAAGAGCCCAATTGCTTTGGTTTATGTTTCTTATGTATTCATTGGTTGTCATTGATTTATATGCCCCAATTATATCTCCCAACCTTTTCTTATCAATAGTCTCAGGGCAACCACAAGGGATTGCCCCTACATTCCTCAAGGCCAGAACAGCATGTATATGATTAGGCATTATAATATATTCATCTAAAATAATACTGTTAAATCTTTTCTTTAGCTCCTTCCATTCTTTTGAAATCATTTCCCCCGCTTGGTTTAAGGTCATCTTCCCATCTGAAATACTTCCAAACAAACATTGCTTATTTTGAGTACATATTGTAACAAAGAAATATCCATTCTCAGAATAATCATACTCTTTTAACCTGATTGATTTTCTTTTATGAATATCTGGATTAAACTTCATGTTATCACCTACAGATTCATGTAGGGGTAACCCTTGTGGTTACCCACAGTTTAATACAACGCTAGACGACTTATAATTAAAATGTCAAGAAGCGAGTATAACTAGGCGCACAAGGCGAAAAGAGCGGAGCATATATATAATATGTGAGCACTTTGAGACTGAAGTGCAACAACGTCAGACGACGCTTATTGGCATTTTTATCAGTACATTACTGCATTGTCTCTATAGTCCTTAATAATATCCTGTCTCATATAATCTATAAATTTATTTAGCAAGGTTGCGATTTCCGCTTTTGTCATATTCTTATTAGGATTGAAATTCCCGTACGAATCACCTCTTACAAATCCAAGTTTTTCTGCTATATACGCCGAACTGCGTGCCCACGCTGGGATTGCATCATTATCTTTAAATGAAGTTACTGCAGTCGGGCCAGGTGCCCTATCTTCAAATCCAAGAGCCCTTATAATGAGGGTTACGGCTTGTGCTCTTGTAATGGTGCTTTGTGGACCAAACATTGTCGGATTCAATCCACCCATTATTTTTTTGTCATAAGCCTTCATTATATAAGCATAAAAAGGATAGTCCAACGGAACATCATCAAACACTTGTACCAATTTACTGTTACTTGCGCTAGTTTTCGTCTTTGTATTAGAACTGCCGGCTGTATCAAAAGCGGCCTGTGCAGTTTGCACTTCATCATTAGTCATAAGCCTTCCCGCCATGACCATTATTCGTGCGAAGTCTCTTCTTGTCATGTAATCATTTGGTTTAAAGTCCGATGCATTTTCTTTAAATATCTCCAAGGCAAAGGCAAGCATAATATCTTTTTCAGCCCAATGTCCCTTAATCTGGCGAAGTGTCGGCGCAACCAATCTGGTCACCTGCGGGGAAGTGTCAAAATTCAGTGAGTCCTGTGACTTTATAATATAATCGGTAGCTTTTCCTTTGGAATCAAATTCCGGTAATTCGGACGTGTATTGAAGAAGTCCAACATTATTCTGCGTTTGAACATAACCACCTTCAAAGCTTATAGCATCAGGCTTGTTTTCTTCATACGTCATTTTTTTGCTTGTTGTCATGGATATTCCCATGTTGGCCGTTCCAGACCAATCCAACCCGCCGGTAGTTCCTTGAATAGAATATTCCACATTTTGTGCTTCTGTATTGCTCCAGTACTGGTTGTATCCATAAATCTGTCCTTTTGTTGTTACTTTTACCGTATCAACAGAAGAACCTCCTGTAACACTATAGGTTTTATCTCCCATAAATTCACCTGCAAAATACTGGGCTATCGGTTTTTCATCTATGATTGTACTTTTAGAAAAATTATATTTTTTCAATGTATAAGTAAGCTTATCAACCTTGATAGTTTCTTTAGGTGTACCCTTTATTGACACCTGCTTTTGAACCTGTCCCCCATCTTTTTTGTTTACAACAACATCATAAGCAACAGTCCTGTTTAATACTACAGTTTCATCATCATTCTTAAGGCTTGCATATGAATACGTCCAGCTTTCAGCAGTATCCTTAATCGTTTTCTTTACCGTAAGATTCCCTTCAACAACTATAGGTTCTCCAGTTACAAAAACAACCTCCTTGTAATCATATATCTTGTTGATTGCAACTCCAGAAGAAATTCCGCCTTCATAACCACAATCACCTTCTGCTGCCCAACCCTGAAAAGGATTATTTAAAACCATAATCATAAACAGTACGGCTATTCCATACAACTTAGCTTTAAAAGTATTAATCATAAAGTCCACCTTCCAATATAGTAAAATACTTATTGCCCCCAAGGGTTGCGAGTTATTCAACCATAATTAAATACGCATCTCCGGTTGTCGTTTTTTCTTTCTTCAATATTCTCACACTATCTCCAACCTCTATATCTTCCGCTTTTATAATCTTATTATCTTTTATTATGATAGTATTTGAAAGCAGCGTAACTGTAATTCCGCTTGATTCCTCCCATTGTTCATCATCAGGATTGTAAAGACTTGCATCGGCAAGTGTAATGCTTCCCGCATCACTTGAGACAGCTTCAATCTTGCCTTTTGCATTAAACGTCCCGTATGAAGCATCGCTCACAAGCAAAGCCTCCGTTTCATCCGCTACAACGTATACCGCCGTACCCTTCCAATCAGATGAATACACGAAATCTCTTACATTGCCTATACCATCCGTATCGTATAATCGGGTATTATAACTAATATCAAAGCTCTTGGATGCATTTGTGTAATCCCATGTCATTCCATCAAGTATGGAGTACGACGCAAGTGTGAAATTTTTATTAGCAGTGATACTTCCTATTTTACCCCTGAAGATTTTTACTGTATTTTCTTCCTGTTTTTCGCTAACATATATTATTTTAGCTTCTTCATCGCTTGAATCTTCATTCCCGTTTGTAACAATATACACTTCATCATTCTTTGCCAAACTTCTTCCGCTTGTAAGCCTTTCATCCTTTACAACAATAGTAGAATCGTTGAAATGTATTGAATCTGATGAAGAGTCAAGCTTAACAGTATTTGTGCCCACTGTAACTGAAACGACGCTATCATCATATAGGGATTCACTGACCAAAGAATTTCCTATTGAAATCATAACTGCCACTTTGCTGTCTCCAAAGTCATTTTTTACCGCAATATATACCGGGTTGCCTATATAAAGCTTACCTGCATCTTCAGGGCTTACCTGATTCTCGCCATTAAATATTCTTATCTTGTCATCAATCTTGAAATACATAAATCCAATTTCAGAACTCCTTTCAAAGCTTCCATTTGTAAGTTCTTCTGGATGTTTAAGTTTAATCTTCTGCGTTAATGTGTCAACTCCTGCCAG
>Ga0074198_1001671_pt1 | contig 13781 bp, 12 predicted proteins | sample EPASupsiteSAE323_FD_64527 | JGI IMG/M metagenome (GOLD analysis project Ga0074198, IMG submission 64527) | Bioremediated contaminated groundwater from EPA Superfund site, New Mexico - Sample SAE3-23 | ecosystem: Environmental > Aquatic > Deep subsurface > Groundwater > Contaminated ...
ACCTCGATGTCGGTTCTTTCCATCCTGGCTGTGCAGCAGCAGCCAAGGGTGAGGTTGTTCGCCTATTAAAGGGGATCGTGAGCTGGGTTTAGACCGTCGTGAGACAGGTCGGTTACTATCTATAAGGAGTGTTCGAAGTCTGAAGGCAAGAGTGAAATAGTACGAGAGGAACTTTCACTCGGCGCCACTGGTCGACCGGTTGTCTGACAAGGCACTGCCGGGCAGCTACGCGCCAAGAGATAAAAGCTGAAAGCATCTAAGCTTGAAACTCAGCCTGAACAAGAGACTTCTGACCCGGGTAAAAGACCCGGTTGATAGGTTCGGGATGTAAGCACGAAGGCAACGACGTGTTCAGTCCGCGGATACTAATAGTCTTACTTTCGTCTTGTCTTTCAAACCCAGACGAAATTCTTAAACGTTTGTTTGTCTGCATGTTCCTTTTGACATAGTCTGGCCAAGATGGCGGAGCGGCCACGCGGTTGACTGCAGATCAACTATACTCCGGTTCAAATCCGGATCTTGGCTCTCAATAGCGGTCATAGCAGATGTGTTACACCCGGACCCTTTCCGAACCCGGAAGTTAAGACATCTAACGTAGATACTGGTACTGAGGTACGCGAGTCCTCGGGAAGATATCTGCGCTGCTATTGTTAAAAGTGAGTAATCTTTTCTTGTTTAGTACTTAAAAGATAATAAGAATCAGAATAGTATATTTTCTGAAATTAAAATAAAAATCCCAATGCCTATTAGATATGCATAATAAATGAAAATATAATAATAAGACAAATTTTAGGTTTAAGGTAAATTATCTAGGAAATAATCAAAAAGAAAATTTGTATATCAGGTTATAATAAAATCCCGGTGTATTTTCAATATAATCACAAAAAGGAAAATTATTGTTAATCCTCATTTCTTCTTATAAATATTTAATCCGATTTTAATCTCATCATTACCTGGAATTGAAATATTTCCTTCAGTTGATCCGATGGTTATTGATTTCCCAGATTTTGACTCACCAAAATTTTTTGAAAGATCAACTGTTATATGTAGTATATTACCTTCAATTTTCATCTCAACATTTTTCATAGATAATGTTCTGTAATTAAGGGCTAAATATCTGTTGTTTTTTTTCTTGGGTAATGTTTCCATCATATTCAATAATTTAATGCATCTAAATAGTAGGAAGTAATGGATATTAACATACGAAGAGCAAATAAAAAGGATTGTCCAAGACTTCTGGAACTTATTAAAGAATTGGCAGAGTACGAAAAAAGTTTAAGCCAAGTACATGTCACACTGGAAGAGTTTGAAATATCAGGATTTGGAGAAACTCCTGTCTGGTGGGCCTGGGTTGCAGAGATTAATGAATTTATTGTCGGTTTTGCTCTATATTATATTAGGTATTCAACCTGGAAAGGCAGACGACTTTATCTTGAAGATATTATTGTAACAAAAAAATATCGGAGACAGGGTGTGGGGAGGATGCTTTTTGAAGCAGTTTTAAGCGATGCAAAAGGAAAGGAACTAAACGGGGTATTATGGCAGGTTCTTGATTGGAATAAACCTGCAATTGAATTTTATAAAAACTATTCACCTTCTTTTAATCAGGAATGGATACTCTGTACTATAGAACAAGTATAGTAAACACTGTATACTTATGATATCCGAAAATATAGTTGATAAATTCTGATAATATAATGAATTCAATAAGAGTAATACCTGTTATATCTAAGTAATTATATAATTTTTATTAACAGGATTACAGGTAAATCTGGAATTAGGAGATGAATTTTAATAAAGAGATCAGACCTTCTGATAAGGTTGGAAAATGGCTTGCCATGGGAATGTCATTTCTCAAAAAAGAGCAATATGACAGGGCATTCTATGCATTTAAAGAAGGACTTAGGATAGATCCGGAAAGTTCAGAACTTTGGTATCAGACCGGTATTGCTCTGACAAAACAGGAGCGATATCGTGATGCAATTAAGATGTTTCGTAACTCCCTGAAATATAAACCGGATTTTTCCGATGCGCAGTTCTGGCTTGGAGTTTCGATGCATGAGGTTGGGATGTATAAAGAAGCCATACCTGTTTTAAGTCGTCTGATTGATAAAGAGTGTGATAATGCCCAGGCATGGCTGTACAGGGGTTCCTGTTATATTGGGATAGGAGGTATCTCTAAAGCATTAGAAGATCTTAAAATGGCTATTGATTGGGGGACAGATGGTTCGGAAGTCTGGGTTTTGAAAGGATATTGTAATGAACAGATGGGAGATTCAATTGAAGCAATTGAGTCTTATGAATCTGCCGTAGAGATTAATCCAAATGATGCAACAGCATACTTCGGACTTGCCCAGGCATTAATTTCACTTGATGAGCATGATAAGGCGGCAGAGGCCCTGGAAAAAACAATAAGGATTGATCCTGATTACGCTGATGCATGGAGATTATTAGCCGATATTTATGCAGATAACGGCTCAATTGATAAAGCTATCGAAGCTCAGGAGCATGTTCTTAAGATTGAACCATGGGATATTGATACCAGGTACTCAAACTCTATACTAAAGGCAGAATTATCCGAGGATCGTTCTCAGGTTATTGATATTCTTAATCAGATTGTAAATGAAGGGCAGGAATCTACAACCTTTTATAATAATCATGGTTTAATCCTGATGTATTTAAAGAAATATGAAAGTGCTCTCCAGGCTTTTGAGCATGCATTAAGACTTGATTCTGATAATTTTTCAGTCTGGCATAACCATGGAGCTGCTCTTTTTAAACTAAAAAGATATAAGGATGCCATAAAATCATTTCAGCAGTCATTAAAATTTAATCCAAAGAATGTAAATGCCTGGATAGGAATAGGCATGGTTTCATACCAGCTTTTGGAATTAAATAATGCTGAAACTGCCTATGTAAATGCAGCATCTCTGAATCCTAATAATGAATCAATATGGATAATGTTGGGAGATATTCAATTAGAAAGGGGATTTTATCAGAAAGCCATTGAATCTTATGATAAAGCATTGGAATTTGATTCAGAAAATCCAATCGCATGGAACCAGAAAGGACTGGCGTTACGTCTACTTGACAGCCATCCGCAGGCCCTTGAATCGTTTGAACATATTACAGGAACAAAAACTACCAGACCCGAAGCATGGATTAATCATGCAGTTACATCTTTTGAACTTGGAGAATATGATAAATCAGTTGTTTCATTCGAACGGGCATGTAAAATTGCTTCTCTTCCAGAAGATATCTGGCTGGTTTATCTTAATGCTCTAGCTTATTCCCATCAAAATCTAAAGACAATTCAGGCATCAGAGAAGTTTACCGAAATTTATGGTCCTGATGCAGAGGTATTATTCATAAGAGGCGTTGCAGAATTTGAACTAATTCATTATACGGATGCATTAAATTATTTTAGGGAGGCGTTAAAACTTGATAACAGCCATTATGATGCGCTTTTCTGGTCAGGATTAACTCTATTGGAATTACACCAGTATATAGATGCCATTACCTGCTTTGAGAAGGTGGAGGATATCAGACCAGAAGATTTTGAGATCTGGTATTATCATGGAAAGGTTCTGGTCTCATTGAATATGCTGCAGAAGGCAGAATTTACAATCAGACATTCTCTTCAACTTAATGATAAGTTTTCTCAGGCATGGCAACTTCTAGCGGAAATCCAGTTTTCACGAAAAGAGTACCCTGATGCTCTGAAATCAATTGGTCATGTTATTAATCTTGATGGTCAACAAAATGTTTCTCTTTTGTTTAAAGCAAAGATACAGATTGCACTTGGTTCTTTTAGGGGGGCTTGTCAGACCTATGCATTAATTTCTGGTAAGGAAGCTGATGATCCTTCTGTTGTATTTGGATATGCATATGCTTTATTTCACACTGGACAATTTAAGGAAGCATATTCAAGAGTACTTAATTTAATCTCAATAGATGAGAAAAATTCAGATTATTGGCGGCTCAAAGGGGAGATAGAACGTGCCAGGGGTCTTTTTTCCGATGCAGCTGATGCCCTTCTTCAGGCTAGTAAATACGCTCCAAAAAATCGGAAACTTCTTGCATTACAGGGAGTAGTTCTTTATGAAGCTGGAAAGTATCAGGAAGCAGTTACGGTACTGGATAGTGTATTAATTAATGATTCCGATAATGGTGAATTATGGAAGAGAAAAGGCGAGGCTCTTGACTCATTAAAGAGATATGATGAAGCTGCAGAAGCCTATAAAAAAGCAGCGATTTTTCTGGTTAATGATATGGATCTTGTCAAAAGACAAGGGATCACGTATTATAAAACAGGAGAATATGAAGAAGCATTTAAGTATTTTAATCGATATTTAGAAAATTTTTCTGAAGATCCTGAAATATGGCAGATTAAAGGGGACATTTTATACAACCTTGAACGATTTCAGGAGTCATCAGAAGCTTATTCTCATGCAGTTCACTATAAGCCTGAAGATCTTCTGATACAGTTAGGATATGCCAAAAGTCTTTTTAAAACAGGAGAGAGAGTAACAGTTCTTCCTTTACTTGATCAGATACTGGAAAAGGAAAAGCAAAATTTTGAGGCCAATAAATTAAAAGAAGAAATATTAGAAGAGATTGCGGTAATAGAAACGGATCTTTCAATAATTAATGATGTTTTAGAAGATCAGAATAAGAAAGCAGAAGATCTTTTTTTAGAAGTTCAGACTTTTTTCTCTTCTGATAAATTTGACGAAGCTCTCCGAATAATTCGAAAAGTTATTGATAAAGTTCCGGACAGTGAGGAAGCATGGATCTCTTATGCAGAAATTCTATGGATTACTGCAGATCACGAGGCTGCAGCTGCTGCCTTTACCAAGGCTTTAAAGTACGATGATGAAAATGCGAAGGCATGGTTTTTAAAAGGAGATTCTCTTCAAAATGCTGGAAGATTTGAGGAGGCAGCGATAGCACACGAAAGGGCCTTTTCGCTTGGGGGAGATCCATCTGTAGGTCTTATGATCTCAAAAAAGATGAGACACTTACAGGAGAAGAGACACTCTTCCGGAGCGACGTCTTAATTCTGCATGTATTAAGGCATAATTCTTCTAAAATGGGATCTCTTATATATTATTCTAACCTCCTCTATTAATAATAACTGAAAATTCAGGAGATGCAGAAGATTTATGCATGTCAGGATTAAACCGAGAATTTGGCAAATATTTACCCTTTATTTTTTATTGGTTTTTAATATTATAGTAATTGCATCTGCCGGGAGTATTTCCAATCAGTCGGTTCAGAATCAGGTTATAATTTTTTCTGGTCAGATCCCGGCTGGTGATGGAAATGTCTCAATAAGGACTTCTTCAGGTAATTTTTATCAGGTTCAGACGATGACACCTGCAGGAGTAATTCAGGCACTGGCCGGAACCGGTATGATCAATGGATATGAAATTGGGGATGAACTTCTTGAAAAGCGGGGATTTCTGACTCTTGATGGTATTAATTCTTATCAGGTATCAAAAAATGATATCTGGTTTGTATCAGTAAACGGGGTAGTACTGCGTGAATATCAGTTTCCAGAAACTGAAAGTATTAACCGGTTCCAACTTAATAATGGGGATGAAATAATATTTGCATACGGAGATTCTTCAGAACCGGTTAACCATGCCAAAGCTATAATCTGGGTAGGACTCGGGGATAAAGATAAACATAATTCACTGTACTCTCAACAATATTTATATTCAACTAATAATTTAGGTTATAACCCAACAGATGCAGTATCTGTTCAACAAGGGTCTGGATTGCCAGATATTGTTAGTAGATCAGAGTCTATTGTGACCACAACTCCTATAATAACCTCCATTTCAACGACTTCTAATTCAAATCAAACTGTAAACCCTGTCTCTACTAATACAACTGCAAACCAGCCCTTAAAAGTGACTGAATTAGTGTTACCAACTATAAATGTAAGTATCAATACATCAGTAAATAGTACAATAAATGAATCAATGAATCAGCTTAATCCGGTTCCGGTTTTACAGACACCAATACCAACTGCAACATCAATAATTACTCCATCCTTAACACTTGTTGTAACTTCTGCACCTACTCCAAATATTACTCCTTTGTTAACACCAAATATAACTCCAACTTATACTCCTACACCCGTAATTACTTCTGAAATTACACCCACTGATACATTGACACCTGTTCCGACGATTTCTGGTGATAATCGGACAATTTTTAACGGATCACTTATCATACCGGAAGGTACAGTAAATGTTACATCAAATAACGGACTTGAGTATTCTGTTAATACTACTACTCCTATTGGAATTCTGCAAAGACTGCTTACAGATAAGATCATAAAGAATTATAGTATAAATGACAGGGGAATGAATAAGGGTGGTATTCTTATTCTTGAAGGTATTAATGAATTCTTTTATTCTGGTAAGAAGGGATGGTTTGTAAAGCTAAATGGAAAGATACTGGATGATTTTGCAAACCCTGATACTTATGGCCTGAATATACTTTCTGCAAAAACCGGAGACCAGGTATCTTTCTATTATGGTGAGCCTTCAAGGCCCGTATCAGAAGCAGAATCAATAATCTCCGTAACTCTTGAATAAAATTATAATATGGATTGGTTTAAAGGATATACAATCAATAAAGATATATGACAGCATGGATATGTACAAAATGTGGTTATGTCTATGATGACCGGTTTGGAGATCCGGAACATGGTATTTTCCCGGTGACCATATTTGAGGATATTCCTGATGACTGGGTCTGCCCAAGATGTGGAGTCAGGAAATCATTCTTTAAAAAGAAGTAAAAAAGTATTCTGCTATTATTAGAGATCTTCCTTAAGGGATGTTATCTCTCTTATATGTTTTCTTGATAAACCAGGCCATGTTTTCACCAAGTCTCTGCATTGTCCTGATTCCTTCTTCATCTTTATCCACATCTCCAGGTTCAAGCCCTATACCAATATTCCAGTAAGTTGATCCTGCAGTGAACATATCACATATCCCAAAGAGATGATTGATTGAATCAAGTGCTGTGACGGCCCCTGCACGTCTTAATGCAGCGATTCCTGCACCAATCTTTCTTGAGAATAGTCTTTCATTAGCTATTGAAACAAAACCTGCCCTGTCTATGAGTGCCTTTGCCCAGGGAGTAATATCAGAGAAATGTGTCGGAGAACCAATGATGAATCCATCAGATTCTGCCATTTTATCAATACATTCATTAATAATATCATTATTAAGACTACAATGTTTATCTTTCCGTTCATAGCATTTCATACATGCAATACATCCCTGTATCGGTCTTCCTCCTATATGGACGATCTCAGTTCTGATTCCTTCTTTTTCAATGACATCAAGTACGTAATGGATTAACCTTGCAGTATTACCATCTTTTTTCGGGCTGGCATTAAACGCAACGACATACATAGAAAAGCCTCATCTGTTATTATTTTTTCATTATCTAATAAAACCTATCATAATAATTGCAAAGTTAGTATTAACAAATTTATATGCAGATAGTTTTTAAAATCCGGAGAAAATCGAGACGGAAGATAATAATTGGAGTAAAAAGATATTAGGTATCTAAATTGATAATTATTTAAAAATACCTTTAGGTATAAGATAGTTATTTTTTGGAAAATTATAATAAGATATTGATATAAGTACCATTATGTCGACTTTTTTAAGTCCGGGTACATCAGCTCCTCCTTTTTCGTTATCTGATTATAAAGGCATGAAATACAGTCTTGATGATTTTCGTGGAAAATGGTTAATTCTTTATTTTTACCCTAAAGATAATACTACCGGATGTACAGCTGAGGCTGTTGCATTCTCAGATGTATATGATGAGTTACAAAAACATGATGTTAAAGTTATAGGAATCAGTCCCGACAGCCCGGAAAGTCATAAAAAATTTATAGAAAAGCATAATCTTAAAATTACTTTGCTATCTGATGAGACGCATTCAGTTATTGAGGCTTACGGGGTATGGAACTTAAAGAAGATGTACGGAAAGGAATACATGGGAGTTGAACGTAGTACATTTCTCATAGATACTGAAGGGATAATTAGGGAGATATGGAAAAAAGTAAAGGTAAAAGGGCATGTAGATGAGATTACTGCGAAATTAAATGAATTGACTGGTAAATAGATATGTTAAAAGACCTCTACTCCATCATCAAGAGGTTCCTTGAGTCGCTCTCCTGTGCATGCATTAATCTCAATTATCTTCTTTCCTTTGATCTGCCATACCGGCAGATATAATTCTCTTATTTCCAGAGCAAAATTATCTCTATCCGGGAAAAGATCTTTTTCTTCGTAGAATATTGCATCCCCTTTAACCTGTCTGATTTTCACTCTTCTGGTCATAGACTTAATGAGATACTGGACAATCTTCTCACCTGCTTCATCGCGGGTAATTGTAGGTTTTAGAATATCACTTCCGGATGGGATTTCCCTTCTGGTAATGCTATCTGCATTAATCTCTGTAAATGAACCATTTATTGCATTAAGTGCTCCTGCACCGGTTCCATCAAACAGAATTTTCTGATCCTTAAATTCTGCACTTCCCCTGCTAGTATATTTAAACATCCAGTATGGGAGGAATCTCAAAGTAGTAACCCCTGGAATTCCTGCCTTTTCCTCTGCTTCATCGCGATGAACTTTAACCGGAAGATGAGCTATACGAATGCTGTTACTACTATCCTGATTATAAGATGTTCTGGTTTTCTGAACTGATTCTTCTGATTCATTCAGTTGAAGCACTAATGTTCTTCCAAGGATTTTAGCCAGAACTGCTTCTCCGGCAAAAAGTGCAAATTCCTCTGGGTACCAGACGATACATTCATCAGATGCAATTGAGGGGTTGAATGTAACAAGTAGTTTTTCACAGATTGCCTCTCCTTGTTCTGTTTTTATGGTAAATTCAGTGTCAGAGAATTTCGCAGCAACTTCCTGATCATCTGTACAAAGAACAAGAATATGTGTGTTTCTTCTAACCGCAGATAGATCCAAGGGAGAGGGTGCATGATGAACGTCAAATCCAGCCGTCTTTAATATATCGGAAACTGCCTGTGATGCTTTTTCCCTGGTTCTCTGCTCCATTGGATATATATTGCACTCGAAAAAAAGAATATTTTTCTATTCTCCGGGCAGGTATAATGAGATATGATTGATCCTCTAAGATTTGTTCACCACAGGATTGAGGATTTCGCCATGAAGGTCACTTTTAATCCATTGGAAGGAACAGGGACCGTGGTATATAATCTCTCTCTTGTGCGCGAGACGGATCTTGATCATACACTTTCGGTTTTTCGTGCCACATGTACAACCGGAGTATCTCCAAGTAGTCTATTCAGAATAATTGAAGCTGGTGATGAAATAGATAATTTTACAATTCCTCAAGGATTTTGTGGAATTTTAACTCTTTGTAGTACAACCCTCGATGGCCTTTTGATTCAACGTGGTATACCATGGAATCCTATAGGGGGCGGGGTTGTAGAAGTAAGTGATAATATCCCAAAGCGTTTTACACATCTCCTTAAATATGAACACACTACAATCGATCCCTTACAGGTTCTTGTCTCACAGGAGATAACCTCTGTTCTTAATATAATGAAAAATGGTAATGGTAGTCTTCTTGGAAATATCAGGGAGTGCCATATGGAAGCTGAAGATGAGGTTGAGGCCATCCTTGAAGAGATGACTGATGGATACTTTGCCGGAATTCTGGATCTAGGGCTTCCTAATACTCCATGTCTTGGGGTCACCGTAGATCCCCAGTACATCGGACTTGCAGCACTAGGAGGGACTAACTGGATTGCTGCTCTCAGGGAAGAGGGATACTTCATAATAATGCAGGCGATGAAAGGTATAACTGATATCTCAACTATGCAGTTTATCACTGATATGTGATATCAATAAGAGAAATGATTTTATGTAAATAATGGTGATATGGCTGTAATGGAATCTCTCAATCTTAATGATCCAGATATCAGAACATTTGCTGAACTAAAATCAGTTATTGCTGATCCTGATTGCAGATACGAAGGCCCTGTTTATGAGATGTTTCGTGATCTTTCGAGGGATGAGAATGATCGGAGATGGCTCTCTGATAATAAAATAAGATATGATATAACTAGGATTCCAGGAAATATTTTTTGTGGCGAATGGGTAAAAACAAAAGGGCATTATCATCCCATCTCACAGGATGGGGTTGCTTTTCCAGAAATATATGAAGTAATTGAAGGGAAAGCCTTATATCTTCTCCAGAAACAGGATCTATCTGATATATTACTTGTAAACGCCGTAAAAGGGGATCTTGTTCTGATACCTGCCGGATATGGACATGTAACAATTAATCCTTCTGATTCCACCCTTCTTATGGCAAACCTTGTTTCATCAGATTTTTCAAGCGAATACATTCAGTTTGAAAGGCGAAGGGGTGCTGCATATTATCTTTTTGCTGATGGAAAGATAGAGAAGAATTCCATGTATCCAGAAGATCTGCCTGAATTAAGGAAATTTAGTGCTTCGGATGTTAAGATACCTGAATCATTTCCAAGGCATCCGCTTCTATCAAATATAGGTGATCTCTCCTCACTTAAATTCCTGAATTATCCTGCTTTATATCTGGATGAGTTTTCAGATTTTTACCGCTTAATTTGAGGAGCAGGTTGCTGTTTATGACCTGCCCTTAATATTCTATCCATAATTTTTCTTTCAATTTCAGTTTCAGGTATCCATAACTGTTTTTCGAGATGTATAATTGAATTATCTATCTCTGCGTATGTCATTCCAAGTTCTCCTTCATCTGTCTGATTCTGCCATAATCCAGCGGTTGGTGTACGTTTAATAATCTTATCTGGAACACCCAGCGTACCTGCCAGGTCCCATACTTCAGATTTACTCAAGTGAATTATTGGTTGAACATCTGCTGCATTGTCACCAAATTTAGTACAATAGCCCAGTAAAAACTCTGTATAATTAGAAGTCCCGCATACAAGCCGGTTGAGTCTGTTTGCATAATAATACAGAATAGTCATTCGTGTTCTCGCCATGAGATTGCCGATAAGATAAGGTGTCTCTTCAAAGTCAGGCAGATTTTTGTATTTACTGATAATGTCTTCAATAGGGACAGTGATGATATTGATACCAAGTTTTTCTGTCAAAAGGATTACATCATTATAATCCGTATCTGGTGTTACTTTACTTGGAAGAAAAATTCCCGTCACTGCAGTACTCCCTGTTGCCCTCACGCATAAAGATGCAGATACGGCAGAGTCTATACCTCCTGATATTCCAATGATAAATCCGGTGGCATGGCTTTTTGAAAGTGTATTTTTTAGCAGGGAGATGATGGGTTCAGGATCTGGAGATAGTTGCATATTCTAACTCATGTTGGCATCAAGATTAGGTTTATCTTTCTCTTCTTGTAGAACCTGCAAGTACTCAGCATTGCCCGGATATATCTATCTCTCGTAAACGATCTTCATATCTTATAAGAGAAAAAGGGACTGAAGGATGTTTTTCTGATAATTTAATCAGGAATAATTTTGTCGTATTATTTACACATTTTAAATATTCTTTACATGACACTCCGGAATAAATACTCGTAAAACTTAGTTCCTCTCCGGGTATTTCACGAAATGGCATGATATATCGTATTTTCTGTGTGAATGCCGGTTGGATCAGCCCAGAGGAATCACCTGAAAAAATCAGGGACAGTATCTTAATAGATTCTTCCTCTAAATATGAGGCAGAAAAGAGTCGATCACATCCGGCGCTTGATATTAAATCTATAATCTCTTCATTATTCACTTTAATAGGATTAATTTTGACAGAAGGAGGTAAAAATATTGAAAAATCCTCTGCTTTTAATAAATGATCTTCTACCTCAAAGAGTAATAGTGTCACATCTTTCCTGCCGACCAAGAGGTCTCCTATACAATACAGGAGCAGGTTTCTAAAATCACCCTTCCAGATCAGGGCGAATATTTTTTTTCTACCAAGCCCTCCTTGTTTTCGTATCGTCCGTCTGACACGTATCATCACATCTTCTTTTAGATGTTCCGCACAGAGATATCTGCCTGAATACCGCTGGTAGATTACTGCAGGTGCTTTACACTTAAAACAGGGAGTGTTCATCTTAAATTACCTTACCATTCACTGAGTATAACATCCTCAACAATAAACACTTATTCAAATGCAGATCTCCCCGGACCATATCAGGTCACTTCATAAGTATGAGATTCGTCTCCTTAAATCACTAGAATACCTTATGAACAGGTACACCTGGGTTCCTGTAAAGGATCTTATCCATAACTCCAGGTTGTCAGAGAGCGAAGTTAACTTCAGGTTGTCCAGGCTGATGGAGAAAGGGATGGTGAAGTATGAAGCAGTACCTTATCCTGGTTATTCGCTTTTGTTTAATGGATATGATGCACTTGCCATATCCCATCTGGTTGCAAAAGGCGTGATAAATTCTCTTGGATCCTGTATAGGCGAAGGAAAAGAGTCACATGTATATGAAGCCATCGGTACCGGAATTGTTATCCTGAAGATTCATAGACTTGGACAGAGATCTTTCCAGACAGTCAGGAGATCCAGAGGTTTTCTTCCAGAAAATGCTCATTGTCCCTGGATTTTCGCTTCTCATTATTCGGCTGAGCAGGAGTACCTGGCTTTAAATGCTCTTCAGAGAGCAATTCATGTTCCCATTCCTCTTGCAATGAACAGGAATATTATTGCCATGACATATATTGCCGGAACAAGGCTTTGTGATTTTACGCCGGATAATCCTGATGAGATCTTTTCTGAGATAACCCGACAGGTAAAGACAGCGTACTCCTGTGGTTACATTCATGGGGATCTCTCCGAGTATAATATTATGGTCGATGAGAAGGATGTATGGATTATCGACTGGCCGCAGTGGGTATCTCCAGAACATGAGAATGCCACAGAGATATTAGAGCATGATTTAAAGACAATATGCGCATATTTTTCCAGGAAATTCCAGATTTCCTATAATCCGGAAGAGATTATGAGAGAATTAGGCAGATAATAATTCATGTATGTGTAAGTTCATCCAAAAACCATATCACTAACCATAGCGAAATGATGATTATTGCTTCGAGATACGCTATTTTCAGTCCGCCAAGAACAAATAGTCTCTACAGGTACCAGGATATTTGCAATTGATGTTATTACCGGTTCTGTCAGATCCAGGACAGTCTTACCGAAATACGCCCTTGTAATATCAGAAGAAGGGGAGATAATAAAGGAACTGGCGGTATCTTTACACCGTCTGGTTCAACTGGTTTACAGGTATCAGCCAGATATTCTGGCAGTTGATTCAGTTCAGGAGGTAGCTCCGCATACCCAGGATCTCTACCGCTTTCTGGAACAGCTCCCTTCAAAAACAAGATTTGTTTCTGTGACCGGAGGAGAAAAAAAGACCGGACTTGTTCAGATTGCCTCCAGGTTTAATGTGTCGTTTGACAGGTTTGATCCATTTGCAGAAGCCAGGGTTATAGCCCTTGCTGCCTGGTATGGGACAGGAGTTGAGATCCTTGCATTTGAGAAAGAGACAGAGATATCAATAATCAGAAACAGATCCCCAGGAAAAGGTGGTTTTAGTCAGAACAGGTATGTAAGAAAGATTCATGGAAATGTCCTTATTTATGCCAGGGAGATAGAAAGCGAACTAAAAAATCACGGGCTCTCTTACTGGAAAAAGGAGTTCAAGGCCTTTGGAGGAGTATCCAGGGT
>Ga0074198_1001672_pt1 | contig 13779 bp, 17 predicted proteins | sample EPASupsiteSAE323_FD_64527 | JGI IMG/M metagenome (GOLD analysis project Ga0074198, IMG submission 64527) | Bioremediated contaminated groundwater from EPA Superfund site, New Mexico - Sample SAE3-23 | ecosystem: Environmental > Aquatic > Deep subsurface > Groundwater > Contaminated ...
GACGCTTTTTTTGCTCCAATAGTCTAGCTCGGTCAAGGACGTCGGACTTTCAATCCGATAACCCGGGTTCAAATCCCGGTTGGAGCATTTATCCATGGGCTCAGTTCGCAGAAGGTTTTCGGTACGAAACTAACGGCCTGTATCCGTCAGGAGTGAAGCAAATGAGCTTTATAAGGCCTGCTTCAAGCTATTTAGAATCCTAGAGCGCAAATAATTGCGACGATACCAAATATTGCAACTTGCCACCATGATCCGCCACCTATTGCCCCGCTGAACAGAATTAAGCCCGCCCCACCCAAAAAGAAAACTGGTCGCCAGGGAAAATCACTGTGAACATGTGTGTGTATCGGCATCTAAACCACCACTCAAATAGTTATTCAATCATTTTCCTTTTCCATTGTGAAGAACATCCCTTCTTGGAATCCCGTTATTTTAGCAATCAAAACTGTCGGAAATTTCTGCAGTGTTTCATTATACCAGCTGACGCGTTTGTTGTAGACCTTCCGTTCATGGACTAGTTCTTGTTCTACGCGCGTTATGCTGAAAAAGATGTTTCTAAAACTTCGGTCGGCTTTCAGGTTGGGATATCTTTCCTGAACTATCAATAATCGGGATATTGCAGAGTCAAGAAGGTTTGACGCCCTGACTTTTTCTGCCGGAGATTTACTTCTTTGCCAGTCTGTCCTTAGCCGGGTGACGTCTTCGAGAACGGATTTTTCGTGCGTTGCATAACCTTTGACGCATTCAACTAATGCAGGTATCATGTCGTATTTTTTCTTTAGGTGAACTTCGACATGACTAGTTTGTCGGTAAACGTCCATTCTTAGCCCAACGAGTTTGTTGTACTCGATTATTGCCCATATGATTATGACTGCGGATATTGCTCCTCCGATAATTATTGACTGGTCCACTTAATCACCTTTTGAGTCGAATTTCAAGGCATTTTTATAAAAAATATCATTTTTATCTACGTTTTTTGGAGTTATTCTGACCTCAAAAAAACGAATCATTTTTTTTATCGCTTCTTCCTTACTTTTCAGACCGTTCACTACTTTGTAGACTTCGACTAGGCGATCTTCGTCTTCTGATAAGTTGAGTTGGATCTTAACCATATATCATGGTAATACATGGCAATATATTTAACTGTATTGATTGCACTTGACTGTCGCAAGGCCGGTTTTACAAAATCAAGCGACAGACTATATAAAGAAATGTCGCTTGATTATCGCTTGATTTTTCGGGTATCCTAGAATGAGATTTTAGCTCGTTTTTCCTCAAAAAGCGTTCAGGAATTATATCTACAATATCTAGCGTTACACTTAATGTCCGGTTTGCGAAGAAATCGAGACCTTTTTCCTTCTGGTGCCTATTTTTATTGGTTCAGACCAAAGGTTCCTTTATGGTTGAACATTCGCATAATTCTTCAGAAACGACGAATAAAATCACCATCCCATCTGAGCCGTTTGAGCAAGTTATTGGCCAAGATGAAGCGGTTCGTATTTGTAGAGTTGCGAGCACTCAGTTTCGCCCAATATTACTTGTCGGCCCGCCAGGAACTGGGAAAACCATGTTAGCTCAAGCAATTGCAAAATCCTTGCCTTTACCTGCACATGAAATCAGCGCACTTCATAATCCAGAGAATCCTAATCGACCAATCTATGATATCCATTCAAAGGAAGAATTACTCAAAGAAAAGGAACTTGCAAAACAGTGTGAGGGAAAGCTAGTTGACGCCCATGATGTGCCTTCGTTCGTCGCGGAACGCTTAGGTTATCGATGCAGACGTTGCGGAAAGTTCTCACGGCCGCAAGACGCAGCTTGTCCATCTTGTGGAGCGGACAAATATTCATCTGATAGTTCCTCACCATTTAACGACCTTTTGTTCCCGAATCAAGAACGGATGAATAAACGGGTTCACACTACCCGCCAGCTGGATAACGATAAAGAAGAAATCATAGTTTATGAGAACGGTGGAGAAAAAGTTCGCGTAATTGACCAGATGACCTTAGAGAAATTGGATAAAATACGTAAAAGCAACCTGCAATATCTTATTGAGCCGTTGGTTCGACCAAATTTTGTAATGCCTACTGATGTTGCCTATTCTGATTTTTTTGGCGACCTAGTTATTATCCAAAAAAGTGACTCGTCATATAATTATCAAATCGTTCCTGGTGCAGTACATAACGCACATGAAGGCGTTTTGTACATTTCAGACTTGCCAAGTTTCAAAAATATTCAGGGCGAACTTCTTAAGGCATTAACACAGAAATCTCATTCCATTGCAAGAGGTTCGCCGTCAAATAGTGCAGTTATTATCGAAGGTGTTCCTTGTGACTTTTTGTTGGTAGCGTCAGTTTCCTCTGAAGAATGCTCTAAGATTTTTCCACCGCTTCGTTCATATTTTTCCCAGAATGGTTATGTAGTTAAATTGAATGTTCACATGCCCGATAACCCGCAAAACCGAATCAAACTTACTCAGTTCTTTGCCCAAGAAATACAAAAGGACAAGCGTATCCCGGCAGCGTCTAAGAACGCAATAGATTCGCTGATTGATGCGGCGGCAACTCTAGCAAAAAAAGATGGTGCGCCCAGTAAATCGCTCACTTTGAGATTGGGAGAGATATCCAGTATTCTTCGTCTTGCGGGAGATATAGCCAAAGAAGAGAAGTCAAAGTTTATTGAGAAAAGTCATGTAGACGAGGCGGTAAGATATACGCTACTTGGTTAGCAAGACGCTTGACACTTGCGCTTGATTGTCGCTAGGCCGGTTTTACAATACCTAGCGTCAGAGTATATATAGAAATGTCGCTTGATTTGCGCTTGATTTTGAGCGGTTCCTAGAATGGTGGTTTGGCCGTTTTTTACCCTAAAAACGCCTAGGAATTATGTCTACAATATCAAGCGAAAAAAGACGCGGATTTTGCACGGTAATTTTCGGCGATTCATTAGTCAAACAATCGCTTAAAATACAAGTCAATGGAGTAAAGTAATTATATGGCCGATGAACAGGTACGCCTAGAAATTCTTTCGCTTCTGAAGGAGATTTTCGATAAACAGCCCTATCAATCTACAAGTAAAGATCAGCTCTTAAAAGCGTTAAGCGTATCAGAAAACGTGCTGGATCGAAATATAAAATATCTCGATGACAGTGGTTTAATTTCAACAGAGTATTTTTTAGGTGGGGTTTATTTCACTCAAATAACTAATTTTGGAATTGACGAGCTAGAGCATAAAGGTACGTCGCGAGTGGACCGTTCTTCAATTCCCGTCGTTGGTGATCCACAAAAATATTTTATTGACCAAGCTCAAAAGAAGGCAATTGTTTCAGGTATCTTATTTACAATTATCATTCAAATAATCGTTAATTACAAGACTATTCTTTTTCAGGAGCCCGTAGCCATTCAGTTTGGGCCGGTTATCATATCGACTTTGCTTTTTGGCTATATGATATTAATAGCCTGCATTTTTTTGATTATTTCCATCTTATCTTTTGGTTACGAGCTTTCAACCGATATTAATCGGACCGATTTCACAAAAGCAATACATGATGTTTCGTTTAGGTTTTCAATCCTTTTAGTCACACTTTATTTATTTCCTCTTGCACTTTTTGCCATGTTTTCGGTCTTAGGAAATAATTTCATATTGATATTTCTTTCACTGGTATATGCCGGTATTTTTGTATTTCTTATGGTAACCAAATTCGGTTCTCGTCTTTTGTATTTTTTAGTAAAAACATTTCGAATATCTGCTTTCATTTCTCGTTTACGTCGTACTACTGAAAAAATTGAACAGGAACTAGATTCGATAGAAAAAGAAGAGAGGGATAATCATGAAAAGTAGTGATTCAGAAACGCTGGTTCTCATTATTATTGCTGTGATTTTGTTATTTGTAATTGCGATTTCACAGGGCTGGATTAGACCTACTTAGGGTGTAATCTTGAGCGTAACCCGTTTTTGTGAAAACTCGTTTCGTATTTAAACAAAAATAGAGCGTAAATTTGACCGTAAAAACAGGGTTTTCAGACGGGAGGCTTGAGCGTAATGAGCGTAAACATTAACCCAGAATATACACACACCAATGCACTGCCTTTAGGCTACAAGCTGGTCAATCAAACCGTTTTCGATTGCTTTGCGTGCTATGAACGCCTTGACTTCCGGGTCGTCCTGGTAAAGACGGTTCATGATGTCGTTGGTTTTGCTCCCAAATGTTTCTGAAGGAAGGATTTGGTTGAACGGAGTGCCGCACCGGGTGCAGTATTTGGTTGAGGGCGAGTTTTTTTCGTGGCAACGCTTACAAAAGATTACCTGCATTCGTTCCTCTTGGTCGTCCTTGGGTTTCGTGAAGCCTTGAAGCTGGAGTAATGCGTTGTCAACGTCCCTGCCGGACAAGTGGACGTACACCGCGGCCATCTTACTGCCCTGCGTCCAACCAAAATGCTCTTTCATCTGCGCCTCAGTCAACTTGGAAGCCAAGAACGTGGCGCGGGAGTGTCTGAAAAGATGCGGATAGATTTTCTTCCTAACCCCGGCCTTCACCGCCAGCACCTGCAGGGTCTTGTAAATCGACCGGTGAACCGCCGAAAAGTCTGTCGAGTGGTTGTTGTTTGAGCGTGGCGGCCACAAGGATGCTTCCGGGTCTTTTGCACCTTCGTAAGTCTCAAGCCAAGCGGACAAAGCGGGCGCAGAGCTGATTATTCTCACTCGTCTATCGCCAGTCTTGCCAGTTACCCGCAAAACCGCGCCGTACTGGTCGAAATACAAGTTCTTCATCTTCAACGAAAGTAATTCCCCAATCCGGCAACCGCTTTCGTACAAAACGAGCACCAAAGCCTTGTCGCGGGAATTGGAAGCGACCCCGGCCATGTTCAAGACGTCCTGTTCAGTCAAGATTTCTTCCGGGAGCTTGTGCGACTGGAATTTCAAGTGCGGCTTTAGCCAAGAAACTTCCTTGGGAACGGTTTCCTCGTCGCCCTTAAGCCACTTGAAAAACATCTTCAGGACGACCTTGAAGTCATACTTCGTGTTCGGAGCGTACTCCTTGGCTTCGATTGAGCCGACCAAGGCAATCAAGTCGTCCTTGGACGCTTGCCCAAAGGGCTTTCCAAGCCAAACCGCCAGCCGCCTCAGACAATAAACCAGCTTGACCGCACGCGTCCTGGTGTAACCCTGAGCAAGCCAGGTGTTAACGAACTTGGAAATCAACGGCTTATTCTCCCCAAGCACCAGTTCATCCGCTTCAAGCCTAGCCAACGCCGCGTCCAAGTCCGTTGTTCCGCTGTAAATCGATTTGAGCCTGCTCATGCTCTATCTCCTCTGGATACAAGCTGATAATTAGTTTCGTGCGAAATCCAGCACGAGTCTACCAGACCCGATTGCGGTCTGAGCCCTGCCCTCCGATGGCGGTTGGAGCATTTTTGATTCCTTACGCCGGGGTCCTTTTTGTTCTAATCAAACAATCGCATTCAGCACGTATCCCATTATCACAATCCCCGTGACCGTGATGATGAAAAATATCGCCAACAGCTGCCAGCGCATGACTTTCTTCAATATCAGCAGTTCCGGGATTGAGACCGTTACGATGGATGTCATGAACGCAAGCGCGGTGCCGATGGGCACGCCCTTCTCGACAAGCGCCTGCATTATCGGTATGACGCTCATCGAGTTTGCGTAAAGGGGTGCGCCGAACAGTACTGCGATGGGCACCGCCCACCATTCCTTTGAGGACAGGTATTGCTCGACCAGGCTTGCTGGCACGAACCCGTGTATCAGTGCGCCGATTCCGACTCCCAGCACGACGTAGGGGAAAACTTGCTTTACGATGGTCCAGGCGTCCTGCCACCAGTATGCCAGAAGCTCCCTTGTGGAGAGTTCGTTCCCGTTGTTCTCTTCTTCTATCTGGGCCCTTGTCTTAATCTTGAGCAATTCTTGTTTTACGTACTTGTCAAGTTTTAGCCGCGAAATCAGCATGCCTCCGAGAACAGCAACGCCTATTCCTAGAATGTTGTAGATTATCGTGACTTCCAGCCCGAACATTGCCGGGAAGAGGTACAGCGAAGCCTCGTTGACCAACGGCGAGGCGATTAGGAACGCAAACGTCACGCCAAGGGGGATTCCCGCGCCCACAAAGCCTATGAACAGAGGTATTGACGAGCACGAGCAGAACGGCGTCACGACCCCCAGTAGGGCGGCAAGCAGGTAGTCGATGCCGTACCAGCGGCGCTTTGTGAGTATGTCCTTGACTTTCTCAATCGGAAAGTAGTACCTTGTGACTGCCATCACGTAGCAGATTAGTAGAAGGAGGATGCCGATTTTGATTAGGTCGTATATGAAGAAGTTGGCCGCGCTCCCAAGGTAGGATTCCCTGCCAAGGCCAAGCCAGCCGTAGCTTGCCAGGTCTGCAAACCACTGTGCGGGCTCGAAAATATCCATCAATAACCACTTCCCTGTCTTTTTGCGTCCCGAACCGGGCAGCAGCGTAAGGGTATTCGCGACAAAGGTATAAAAACATATTTGCAGATACAAATATCAATGGCCGCAAATACGTCTCCGCGCATCGTCGGCGTCTTCAAGGCGCTTTCCGAGCCGAACCGCATACGCATACTCCTGCAGCTGCGCAACGGCGAGCTGTGCGCCTGCAAGCTCCCTGAAAGGATTGGCCTTACCCAGCCTGCTGTTTCGCTGCACCTTAAGGTGCTGCTCAAGGCCGGGCTTGTGCAGGTCCGGCTGGAAGGGTCGAACCGCATGTACTCCCTGTCTACCCTAGGCCGCAGGGTGCTTTCGGAGACTTCGAAATGGTAATCTGCCAGGCGGCAGTGAAATGCCCGGGCCTGCGGAAAATGTTGTTTGGTGATTGAAATGAAGATAGATGTACTGGGAACCGGTTGCGCAAAATGCCTCGACCTTGAGCGCCAAACAAAGGAAGCTGTTGCAAAGGCGGGTGTCAAGGCCACAGTTGAGCACGTCTATGATGTGGAGAAGATCATCGCGATGAATGTCTTCTCAACTCCCGCGCTGGCCATTGACGGGAAAGTCGTTTTTTCAGGACGCGTGCCGGGCGTGGATGAACTGGTAAGAATAATTGAAAAACACAAGAAGTGACTTTTGGTGCTTTGTTGAAGGAATATTTTTTTGCAGCGGCGGTCGTCCTCGTGCTTTTCGGCGCAGTCGTGGCTTTGGACAAGGGCATGCAAACGACTCCCTCAAATGCAGGGGTGTCCGATTCCAACGCGTCCCTGGTCGCATCGCCTTCAGCTTCGGTCACTTTGCCGTCGCCTATCCCTTCCTTGAATTTAGCACCCGTAAACATTACCCTGATTAAGTTCCACGGCAACAAGCAGTGCACTTCGTGCGTTAACTTGGGAAAGTTCGCCAACTCGACTGTAAACGCGTTTTTTGAGGCTGAGGTGCGGCAAGGCCGGATAAGGTATCTTGACATCAATATCGAGACGGAGCCTTCGAACCCCTATGTTGTGAGATACTCGCCAACCTACGCATCCCTTTTTGTCATCACGTCCAATTCAAGCGGGGAAACCTTTGAGGAGCTTGCGCAGGCGTGGTACTACACCGGCGACGAGGCCGCATATTCGGATTATTTGAAGGCGGAGATTTCAAAAAGGCTGGAGTGAGTTTGTGGACATCGTTTCTTTCCTGGGTCAGTTGTCCGTTTCAAGTCCGCCGGTAATAGCCTCGTTTCTTATCGGCATCGCAACGTCAATCAGTCCCTGTCCGCTTGGCTCGAACGTTGCCGCGGTCGCACTCATTTCCAAAAAAGCCGGTTCAGGAAAGCGTGCCGCCTTGTTGTCGCTTTTCTATGCCGCAGGCAGGGCCGTCACATACGTCTTAGTTGCCGCCCTTGCCGCATTGTTCGGCGTAGCGATTGCAGGCATCGCCCTGCCTTTGCAGGTGTATTCCGAACTAATCCTTTCTGTAGTGTTATTGGTTTCGGGCCTGGTGCTTTTAGGGAAAATTTCCGTCAATTTCAGCATTCTTGACTCGGAGAAGCTGCGTTCCCTCATTGACAAGGGCTTTTTGGGTGCGTTCCTTCTCGGAGCCGGCCTTGCTCTTGTATTCTGCCCGGTCAGCGCGGCGCTGTTCTTTGGCGCGGTAGTGCCGTTGGTCTTCTCGACAAAGGACTGGCTTTTTCTGCCAATAGCTTACGGGATTGGAACAGCAGTACCCGCGATTCTCTTTTCGCCCGCGCTGCCTTTTGCCGGCAAGAAACTGGGTGCGTTCTCGCGCTTTGGCAGAAGCGTCACGCTTGCGGTGGGCTGGATGTTGATACTGGCCGGCGCGTACTATCTGCTGAGCTTTTTGAGGATTAGCCCCTTCTGACACGGACGCTGTTTTAGGAACCCGGTCTTTGCTCTTGGTTGGCGTTTTTTTTTTACCGGCCTAGGTCAGTGCTTCCTTTTTGATGACGCAATCGCTTTCTCGATGTCTTCCATTTTTTCAGGGTTTATTGATATGGCGTAGATGCCCGGGATATGCTTCTTCAAAAGCGTCTTGGTGATGACTTCCCTAATGTGGAGTGGTAAAATCTCGCCGTGGTGCACGGGCAGGTAATTGCCTTTCTTGTAAGGGTGCTTGATGAACCGTCTCTCTTTTCCCGAGCTGTTGAGCCCGTCTATTTTTTCGATGTATTCCTTTGGGTAGGTTATCACTGCCTTTTTTTTCAGCAGTGCATTCAGTATCCTTATTTCCATTGCGCGGTATTTCTCGTCCTCTGACAGGATACCCTCTGAACGTATGTGGTCAACCATTGCGGCCTTGTTCACGCGCCGTCCCAGAAGGTCCTTGATTTGGTTGGTGCGGTCGGGGTTGATGCGGTATATATGCGCCCTCTCTAGGATGCCGTCCCTGACTATGTAGTGCTTCAGGAGCTTCATGTCGCACAGGGCCATTGCCTCGTGGACAAAGACTGGCAAGTGTGTTTCGGTGTCTTTGGGCGTGCGGACGCCTTCCGGTACGGGTATGAACTGTCTGTTGATGGCTGATTTGCCAAGCTCGTCCGGCCGGTTTGCCATGTCTTCGTGATAGCCTATCACAGCTTTTCCGTCCAGCAGCGTGCCCAATATGCGCATCTGGGCCGCGCGTGTGCTCCTGTCCGGAGAGAGCGTTCCGGCTAGGCGACTCTGCATGGATGCCTTTACTCTTTCCCCTACCGGGGCGTTTGGGTTTGTCATCATAATTTACCTTTTCGCAACTGGAAGTCATCCGACCTTTGCGATGACTCCGAAGTAGTTCTTTCCGTATTTATTGGTGCATGCAGGGCAGGTGGACTGCTTGGGGTTGAACCTCTGGCAGCATTCGGTTTCCATGCGCATTTACCTGAAACATACTGGACGAAACTGAATTATAACCGCGCCGGGTCGTAAAAAGCAATTAACTTAAACATCGCCTCCGAACCACCTTGTGGTGGTAATCCAATGGGCATTCTTGACGGAATCGTGGGCAAGGTACAAAGCGACCTTGAATGGAAAGCAGGCCAAGCCATCACCGATACCGTTGTCAAGGGAGCTGGCGGAGTACTCAACAAGGGCGGCCCCTCAACACCCGCCAACAATTGCCCCAAGTGCAAGAAGGCAATTCCCGACCCGAGGCCAAAGTTCTGCGGAGGCTGCGGCGCGGCGTTAATGGTCACTTGCAAGAAGTGCAACGTCGAATACCCTGTTGGCACCGGTTTCTGTACGGGTTGCGGCGGCAAGCTGAAATAATTTTTACCGCAGGTCAGGACTAGACGCTGAAGTAATCGAATCGGCTTTTCGTCCCACGGCACCTGCAATGCCGCTTTATTGCCTAAACGCTGAAGTCAACCGGAATCTTTGTCAGCGTCCTCTTGCCAAGCAGGAAACTGAACTTCTTGGCGTCCTTGGGCACTATGTAATACACGTAGCCTTCGGTTGGCTTTGCCTTGTCCAAGGCAGTCTCGAACTTGTAGTTCTCCGGCTTGATTGGCTCGCCCGCTCCGTAGTTGAGCCACATCTCCTCGTCAGGAACGATGTATGCTGTTGAGGCGCTCTTGTTGTTCTCAAGCTTCACGCTTACGGCCACGAACACACTTCCTGCTGGAGCCTTGCGCATCGTAAATTCCGGCCCCTTCTCGGCATCGCGGACTGCAATGCTGATGTTTCCGTACTGCACGGTCTTCCCAATCTTTGCCTTTGCCAACAGCGCGTCAACCATCGGTTCTCCCTCCTTCCCTGCTTTTGCATTGTGTTCCATCTGCTTTCTTATGGGTGCATTGATTTCGTCCTCAAGCGACTTCTTCTTCGCCGCGAAATCCGTTTTTGAAATCTTGCCCTGGCGCATCAGGCCTTCCAACTCGTTTATTTTTGCCGACTTGTCCCAGGCGTTGCGCACATAGTCATCCATGCTCATTGTTCGGCGCTCGGACTTGTCCTGCGTGACCAGATACTTCTCATCAAGCTTCTGCGGCGAAGGAAGCCGCAGGCTTGAAAGCTTTGAGAACGCGGCCTCGCCGTCGGAAACCGCTTTCTGTGCGGCTTGCTTTCTCTTTTCCATCACGTCCCTTTCTCGCGCCTCGTCCTTTACTGCAAAAGCCTGCGAGACGCCCTTGCCCTGCTCGAAGTCAGCTATCTGTTTTTTGTAGTCAGCAATCACTTCGCGCGGCAGGTCCTCGTTTTCGGCAAGCTCCTTTCTCATCTGCGCTACGTTAGCAGCTATGCTTCCCTGCATTTCCTTCTTGAAGTCGTCCACGCTGGGCCCTGGCGTTGCAAGCACCTTCTTTCCCATCGCGCCGGCCTGCACCTGCATTCCCAGCTGGAACACCTTGAATGCTTCCTCGTACCTCGGCTCGACTGAGGGCAGGCAGTAAAGTCCGTCGGAAGTCACCACAATCTCCTTTGCAAAGAGCGCGGCCTTTGCCTTCGTCTTGGTGTTCTCGATTTCCGCCATTGCCATAAAGAACGCTACTGTGCCGTCGCTGCGCATCTCGGCGTTGAACGACATCGCGTTGCTTTTCATCATCGGCGACACTTTCAGCGGCACGCTGGTCTTGAACTCGAACTCAGCAGGACCGCCGAACGAAATCATTCCCTGGATGAACTTGACTTTGGTGATGACATCAAAACCGCCCTCTATGCTCTTGGACGCGGTGTGCCTTGTTGAAAGCTCGACTGCGCTGTTTGGGAACAGGCTGATGCTTGTGGTAGGGTTGTTTCCGCTCATATTGGGAACGTCCATCAGCCCAATCACATACGAGCCTTCGCCAGTCTCCACCCGGTCGCCGTCTTCGATGTTGAACTGCTTGCCGCCAAGCTCGGTGACTACTGGAATCTTTTTCCCAGCCCGTTTCACCGTGACGTTGCTTCCTATTGCAAACGAGATGTGTGTCTTGGATTCTTTCTCCTTCTTTTTGGGCGCCCCGCCAAGCTCGTAGTCGTAGCCTGTTCCGGGAGTAATCTCGCCCACTCCGGCTCCGCCAGCAAATTCAACCCGCACCCTCTTTTCAGCCATCTGCAACAGTCCCCTCTTTTTGCCTTCTCTCCTTTTCCTACTCGCCTGATACCTCTGCAAACAAATATGCCGCGCACAATGCGCCTTGGTAATCATACGATGCCGCAAGAAGCTCGGCAGCGGCCTTCTGGAGCGCGGTATTTTGTGCGTGGAACGCGTGCGCCCGGATGTCCATCAGGTTGCCGTGGTTTCCTCCGCTTTCCATCCGTGCAATCGCGTGGAGTGCAGGGCCTTCCTTGGCCCCGCTGGGTGCCATCAGCTCAACAAGCTTGGCCTCGTGGTCCAAGTCGATGTAGCGCATCAGCGTGTACATCGTGTCAGTAAGCCTTTCATTTACGTCCTTGGAAAGGGAGTCGGCCTTCTGCGCTGCCGCCTTGTACTTTTCAAAAGCCTTTGCCACGAGTTCAAGGCACGCCGCCTTGTTCCCAAGCGCGAGTCCCTCCATTGCCGCCCTGTAGACTGCGAGCTTGACCTTGGTTTCCCGGAAGAACGATATTATTGTCGTAAACATCGGCGCGTCGTCAACGTCCTCGTTGTTTTCGTACCACTTTACGAAGCGCGTCTCTATTGCGGCCAGCTCCCTGTCCGCCCGCGCCGCTGCAGCCGCGGTGCCCTTGCCTGATGCAAACCCCACGCGCGCCTTCTTGATTTCGTCCTCGAACTGCGTCAGCTTCTTTTCCTTGAAGTAGTTTTCCAGGATGAAGTACTTGCCGTCGACTTTCTTTGCAAGCTCCTGCTCGCAACCCGAAACCAGCTTTCCTATGTCGGCCTTGCCTGTTCCTTTCCCGTCCGTATTTTGTGCCATCAAAAACACCTACTTGACCCTGTACTTCTCATCCGGCTTGGGGTACGGCGGAAGCGAGAACGTGTCCAGCCTTGCCTTGGCCTCGGAATACATCTCACCCATCTTCTTCTTGGCAACCGTGTCGCTTGCCGCTGTTTCCATATATTTTGCCGACAGGTTCGCCTGCGCGGTCATCTGGGCGAGCTTGCCGCTTCCTGCAAGCTGCTTCTGCATCTCAGCCATCTGTGGTGCCGCTTCCTCGATTTGCTTGCGCTGCTCGGCAGTAAGGCCCGGCATATCCTTGAGCTTTGAAAAGTCCATACTTGCAAGCATATTGAACCCAAAAGCGGGCGTATCTGCCCCTCCCGACGCCCCGGCTGCCTTGGAGAATGCCGACGCCATCTCAAGCGCAGCTGGGTTGAACTTGCCGGACTTCTTCATCTTCTCCAAGCTCTCCGCCGTAGGCATCTGCTTCAGTGCCTCCTCGGTCTTTGCCTTGTTTTCCTTGTTCTTGCGGACGGAATACTCCGTCAGCTTCTCATCATAATCCAGGTCGTGCGGCATCCCGAACCCCATTTGCAGTAAGTATCCCGCGAGGGCGCTCGCCCTCTCGTCAACTTCCATGCTCCGTTCGTACATCCCGCTTGGGGTGACCATCAGTTCAGTCATTCCCATCGAGCCGTAGGCTGGCCAGGTCTCGTGCGGCTTGCCGCCTGCAGTGACTTGCATCTTGGACCCTGGCAGGATTACCGTCATTCCGGGCAAAACGTCAATTATGAGCTTCATGTCGCGCTTCTTGTCAATGTGCTCGACTTGCACAAGGGGAATGTCAAGCTTGGCTCCTGCAGGGTATACTATGAACGTGCCTTTGGAGAACTCTATGGTTGTGATGACCGTGCCCTGCCTCTTTTCCTTGCCTTCTGTTGACTCCCAAGCCTTGGTCTTGATCTTGGCCTCGCTTTCAGGAAAGATGGAAATCATCTGCATCAGCCGCCTGTCCTGCGTCTGTCCAGTTATTGTTATGAACGACTTCTTGCCGGTGACTATCGAGTCCCCGTCCGCAATCTTCTGTTTGGCCTTGAGTGCGAACTCCTCGTCGTAATTCTTGGGCTTTCCGAACTTGATGGCGACAGACTTGCGTTTGAGGGTAATGTCACCGTAATAAGTAGTATAGTCCACTCCCCTGCACTCAACGACGCCCATTGCTCCTTTCACCTTAAATGGTACAATAAAGCTCAACGATAAAAGCCCTGTCCCGGGCGGGGCAGAAGGTCAAAACCAGCGTTTTTTCACCGGAAAGCCCCAAAGCACGCCATTCTTAAGCAGTAGCTACAGAATAGTATTACGGTAGTTGCCCGCGTTTTTTCTGGTTTCTGCAATACTTGCTTTAGCCAGAATGACGCGTAAATGCGCTGCCGGTTAACAATAGGTGAATGAAAAATGAGTTATGGCGACAGAGATGGCGGACGCAGCTTCGGCCCCCGCACAATGTACAAGGCAGTTTGCGCTGATTGCGGCAA
>Ga0074198_1001673_pt1 | contig 13758 bp, 9 predicted proteins | sample EPASupsiteSAE323_FD_64527 | JGI IMG/M metagenome (GOLD analysis project Ga0074198, IMG submission 64527) | Bioremediated contaminated groundwater from EPA Superfund site, New Mexico - Sample SAE3-23 | ecosystem: Environmental > Aquatic > Deep subsurface > Groundwater > Contaminated ...
CATGCTCTATAAGCGTCACCTGGTCGTCTACAGCAGGAATGGTGAGTATTATGAGTTTTGTTTTATCAAAAGGAATAGAAGATAAAAACTCTACATCAGCTGCGTCCCCAAAAAAAGAATCTATTCCTTTTCTTTTTAATTTAGATAATACATTTGGATCGAAATCTACTACAGCATATTTCATTTTGGTCTTTTCTAGAGCCTCACACACTTTCCAACCCATTCTATGATAGCCAAAAACTAAGGCATCATATTTCTCTACTCTCTCTTCTTTTTGTACGTGTCTGTCTTTTCCAAATATATTTAAAATTGGAATACACATTTTATATATTTGTTCATTGTATGTTATGAGGTAAGAAGAAATAATTATTGTGGTCAAAGCAACAAGGGTAAATGTTTGTAATTCAAAACCATCAATATGGCCGAGTCTTTGTCCGGTAAATAACAAAATAAAACCAAACTCACTCACTTGTGCTGTAGTAATTCCAGAAAGAAACGCATTTCTCCTGGTAAATTTCATAAAACGAAAGAGTCTGTATAAAATAAATGGCTTAATAACTAAAACAAAAATAATAATGGCGATTGCAGGGATAAGTATTTCCTCCATTTTTGCAAATCCCATTTCACTTCCAAGGATTACAAAGAAGATAATAATAAAAAAGTCTCGGAGCGGACGTATGCGACTTGCTATTTCTGTTTCATAAGGAGACGATCCTAAGGTGAGACCTGCAATAATTGCACCAACCTCGAGAGAAAAACCAAGCCAATATAAGAAGCTTGCCATTCCAAAACACCAAGCAATGGTAAAAATAAAAAGGAACTCACTCGATTTTGCTACTTTATCTAAAATAAAAGGCAATATATATCTCGCTGAGAAAAAAACCATTGCCAATATGAGAATAATTTTAATAACGAAAATATTTATAAGCGGAAGTATCTCTTTTCCTGTTCCAAATTGATCCAAAATTACCATTACCAGAATGGCCACTATGTCTTGTATTACCATTAACCCGAGGATGTGCCTTCCGTATACAGTCGCAGTATCTTTTTTTTCTCCAAGCAATTTTACAATAATGACCGTACTCGAAAAAGTAATTGCGAGCGAAAGGTACAAGGCAGAAACAAATGAAACATGGAAAAAATATAAGAGAACCGTTCCAAAAATACAAGTACTCAGTACTTGTATGAGACCAATTATTACAGAAGTTTTTCCAATTCTTTTTATATGTTCTACGTTTAGACTCAATCCAACCACAAACAAAAGGAGTACTACTCCAAACTCTGCAAATGCCTGAAACATTTGTTCGTCCCCGTTTAATAAATTCAAAAAAAGAGGACCCGCTATGATTCCTGCAATAATATATGCAACAAGGAGTGGTTGCCTCATAAAACGCACCACTGCTGCAATACTCACAATTATTCCAAGAAGAATGCTTACTTGGAAAAAAATATTATTCATTTTTCTTTTTTAGATATATTTGTGTATGTATTATACCAAATTTTCATCCACTTGTCTTTTTTCTTTTCTCTGTTACAATACGTGTACTAAAAAACAACGCTTTTCTATGATTATCTTCCTTTTTGGAAAAGACAATTACCGAAGTAGACAGCAACTCAAAAAAATGATTGCAAAGTTTCGTGTTGAGCGGGATCCATCGGGCATGAATGTTAGTGTTCTCAATTGTGAAATAGAGGAACCTGGAGTTATTCTGGAACATATTCTTGCTATCCCCTTTCTTGCAGAAAGACGAATGGTTGTTTTGGAATCATTTCTTTCTTCAAAACACAAAACTCTTCAAGAAAATATTCTTGAACGTATTCAAGAAAAAAAACTTCCTGAAGACAATGTCTATGTTTTTTGGGAAGATACTGACACTTTCCGCAATAAGACCAATAAAGAATTATTTGAAATCCTCAAAAAAGAAAAGTTTTCTCAGCAATTTGACATTCTCTCTCTCCCACAGTTACAATCCTTCATTGAACAAGAAATTACTGAAGGTGGGGGAAAAATAGAGAAATCTGCACTTACCCACTTTTCCGAGAACACAACTGGGGATATGTGGAAAACTGCTGGGATAATTTCTCAACTCCTTGCTTATAAAAACACCGAAATTATTACAATAAAAGATATTCATCTTTTTCTCGAAAGAAAAATTGATGATAATATCTTTAATCTTGTTGATGCTATTCTTCAAAAACAAAGCAAACAAATTTTTGCAATGATTCGTGAGCAGACCAAGCTCCGTGATGCACACTATGTATTTGCAATGATACTCCGTCAAATGAGGATTCTCCTTGAAATGAAAGATCTAGAGGAAAGAAAGTTTAATCTGAACGATTCTACTCTTCCAAAGGAACTCGGTCTTCACCCTTTTGTATTTAAAAAGACAATTCCTCTTTTAAAAAGATTTACCTATATTGAACTCAAAGAAATTTATCAATACCTCCTTCAAGTGGATAAAGATTTGAAAACTGGAGGAAAAGATGATGTTTTAGTAGATATCCTTGTAGGAAAACTCTGTAGTAAATAAAAAATCCGGTTTCCCGGAATTTTTATTTACTTTATTTTGTTTGATTGCTTTACTAAGCGTGAAAACTTTCTTGAAGCAGTATTTTTTTTGATAACGCCTTTTTTTGCAGCTTTATCCAATTTTTTTTGTACTAATGAAAGTTTTGCTTTCATTTCCTTTTCTCCAGCTTGAATAGCCTTTGAAACTTCCTTTATTGCTTTTTTCATTGCAATCTTCACAATCTTATTTTCTTCGGCACGTTTATTTGCTTGACGAAGTGCTTTTTTAGCGTTTTGGAGATTTGGCATAATCCTTATTGTTTATAAAAATACATTAAACGACTTTACTTGAGCGAAAGTCTTTAACGTGAGAGCAAAAATAGTATACAAGGTATCTTGAATTTTGTCAAGTATTCCTCTTCGTTAAGGGCTTTTTTATTGACGGATAGGCATGATTATATAGAGATAATCTTCTTTATTTTTTGATCGGATCATACAAGGAGAATCAGGACCATTCATAAGAAACTTTGAATCGCTTTCATCCAAATTCATTAAACCATCAAGCAAATACCTGTAATTGAGTGTAATTTCATTATTTTCCCCTGAAATCATTGCCTCAATAACAGAGGCATGTTCCCCTACCTGAGTACTTGATGATGCAATGTTTATTACTTGTTTTTCACTCGACACCCCAAATTTTATAGCATTTATTCCACTCGTGGTAAAAAGGCTTGCCGCTTTTATTTTCTTCAAAAACGCATCCACAGGGAGAGTCACATCAGTTTTAAACTGTGTGGGGATAATCTGTGCATAATCTGGATAGTTTCCACTCACAAGTCGTGAGCTGAATTCAAAAACATCATAACGAATTCCAATTTGATTTTCACTGACCCAGAGGCGCACCTGATTTTCTTTTAAATCCCCTTTTACCAAAGACAAAAGACGAATAATTTCTTGCACCGCTCGAGAAGGTACTATACACTCCAATGTTTCTCCTCCTTGGAGTAAAGACATTTTTCTTTCTGCTAAACGATAAGAATCTGTTGCTGCCATGAGTAGTCCTGCATGTCTTTCTTTATTAAAACCAAGATATACTCCAGAAAGTTCTGGACGGATATCACTCTTGGACGCTGCGATCACTGTTTTTGAAAGAGAAAGAGCAAAAACGTCTGCAAGGAGGGTAAACGCAGTACCTTCAGTAACATCAGGAATAATAGGGTAATCTTCTGCATCCATTCCTTTCATCTTTGTTACCGATCCATCACAAGATATACACAGTTCTTCCCCACTTGTTGATATCTCTATGTTCTCATCTGTCACTAAATTAATATAATCATGGAGCATTTTTCCAGGAACAGCAATTCTTCCTGGGGCATCTATTTTTGCACGAACTTGAGTTTTTATACCAATCTCAAGGTTAGTACTCAAAAACTCTACCTTTGATTCATCTACAGCAATAAGTATGTTATTGAGTATCGGTAAGTTCGTTTTACTATTTGCTACATTATTTACTATTTGTAAATTTTGTAAAATATTATTTTTAGTACAAGTAAACTTCATATAAAAAACTTTTCAACAGTTAAAATAAATATTTATATAAATTATTATATATAATTTAGTATTAGTATTAATAGGTGCTGTGGATAGTGGGGAAAACTCATTTTTAGCTTTAATTTGAGAGAAAAATTTTGTTAACAACCTGTGTGGATAAGAGTGCGTAGGCTGTGTATGAATTGTGGAGAAAACAAACACCCACAAAAAGGGTGTTGATAACAATCTTACTTATGAACTGTGAAAAACTTTTTTTGCACATGTTTTCATACCCATTTTCCTTGTTTATACACAGACTTGTGCACAACTTATTCTTTTTTAAACATTTTTTGTTTTAAATGTTCTACATCTTGTTGGAGTTTTATATTACTTCCGAGTTCATTAACAATTTTTCCATGAGCATGCATTGCTGTGGTATGGTCTCTTCCTCCAAGTTCTTCTCCAATAGCCGGAAAGGAGAGTTTGAGTTCTTCCCTCATAAGATACATTATTATCTGGCGAGGAAAGGCAAGTCTTTTTTCTCTACTTTTTCCAAGAATATCATCTATTGAAATACCAAAGTGTTCTGTCACATACATAATAAGCTCTCTTGGAGTGATAGATTTTTGTGTTGGCTTTGTTGCAAGAGAAGAAAGAATACCTTTGACTGAGTCTTTTGTTGGTTGTGAATTTTTGAGCTGATGGTAGGCAATAATTTTATTAAGAGCCCCTTCGAGTTCTCGGATGTTACTCTGGATAGAATTTGCAATCATTTGTATGACTTCAGGAGAAACTGAAAAGTTTTTTTCCTGGGCTTTTGATTCAAGAATAGCAACACGAGTTTCAAGATCCGGCGCAATAATATCTGCAATCATTCCCCACTCAAAACGGCTTCGAAGACGATCTTCCAAAGAAGGTATTGCTTTTGGTGGACGGTCACTCGTGAGAACCACTTGTTTCCCTTGTTGATGAAGATCATTAAATGTGTGAAAAAATTCTTCCTGAGTTTGTTCTTTTCCTCCAATGAATTGAATATCATCAATAAGAAGAAGATCCAAATTTCTGTATCTATTTTTAAATTCCTTGAGTTTTCCTTCTTTAACACCACTCACAAATTCATTCGTAAACTTTTCTGAACTTACATACAGAATTCTTGTTTGCGGATTGTTTTCCAACATTTTGTGAGCAATGGCTTGAATCAAATGAGTTTTTCCAAGACCAACATCTCCATATATAAAGAGAGGATTATAGGCTTCACCAGGTCTTGCGGCAACAGCTTGCGCTGCGGCATGGGCAAGTTCATTTCCTTTTCCAACAATAAAACTATCAAAAGTATATTTTGGATTAAGACCAAATTTTGAGACTAAATCTTTTCTTGTGTGGGTATAAAGAGGAGTCTTTGGAGTGGAGACAGTAGGTTCACTGTGGAGTTTGCACTCTTGTTCCTCAATGTTTTTTATATTTTCTACCTTATAGTCTACTTTTTTTACAGGCTTACCTGTTATATTTTCTAGGGTTTTTATAATATCCCCATGGTATTTTTTTTCTAACCAACTTCGAGTGAAATTGTTTGGAACACAAATACACACTTTTCCCTCATCATAGTTTCCGATGCCCGTATTCTTAAACCAAGTTGTGAAGTTGGCTTTGGAGAGTTTTAGCTCGAAGTCGGCAAGCACAGCCTGCCATATTTCATAGTTTGTCATAAAAGTGTGCGTTTTTCACTTGATAAACTTTTCCCTCGTCATTTTAGCATACAAAGCTTTTTCATAAAAAAGTGAAAAAGAGAAAAAAGTGTGTAAGCTGTGGATAACTTGTGAATAGTGTGGATAAATTCCACTAAAATTTGCGAAATTTTGTGTGACTATTGTTCAATTACTTGTATTCTTTTTCTATCAGTAAAGGTAAGTGTTCCATTTATATCATAAGAGTCTGCGACCAGGGTCCAATTGCCAGTATTTGGAACTTCATCCCATCGTACAGTGACAAGACCGTTGAATAGATTGTCAAAAGAAGTAATATCTCCAAAGTGAATTATTTGGCTTTCTTTTTCTGCACGTACAGATATCTTTTTAATATTTTCTTTTTTGTACAGATCAAGAAAGAATATGGCTGGGAATTCTTCCTTATTAATTTTTGTTTTATTATTAGCCCACCAAAAACCATGAGCGAGTTGTTCTGCTGTTTCCAGAGTAAATGGAATTTCCTTTGTAAGCCTGTTTCCAATATCGTCTTCCGCAGTAATCTTCAGTGTATGACTTCCTGCTGATTCTGTGCGCAAGAAGTAATTAAGATTATATGGATGAGAAGAAATGGTTGCAATATCTTTTCCATCAAGAGCATATATAACCTTTGAAACACCTCTTGGTGCTGAAACACGAATATCTGTATTTAATTCTCTTGAAGTAAGTTTTTCATTTTCTTTTGGATATACTACCTCAAGAGTTGGAAGAAGTTCGAGTGAGTAGGCATCATCGTATTCTGTCGGAGGTTCTTCAAAACTAATATTCCAGTTTGGATCTTTTGCTTTTTGTCTTTCTATCCAATTTTGTATAGCTGCTTCCCATACAGCATATTGTGGGTCAGCATTTGGATTTTCTGGTGCAGGCCCTTGAGGGTCATCTTTCACTACATAGTGAAGAATACAATGTTGTGGTACAAATATTTTTTCCACGATTAAATTTTCTGGAGTAGAAGATGTTGCTATCTTTCCCGTGACAGAATTTATTTTTACAGGAACCCCACCTTCATTTGAACCACGGAGAATAGCTTTTTCTGATGTATTTGGAGGTGGAACAGGGAAGTTTACTTGTGGAAGTTCCTTCAGTGCATCTTTCATAAATTGATGCCATATAGGAGTAGCCATACTGCTTCCTCCAAATCCACGATTCATTGGAGTGTTGTCAGTGTTTCCTACCCAAACAGCAGAAACAAGATTTGGGGTGTAACCAACAGTCCAAGCATCTACATAACTATTGGTGGTACCTGTTTTTGCTGCAACAGTATATCCTGGTATAGTGAGTAATCCTCCTGCTCCAAAGATATATGCACGAGAGGCATCATCACTGAGGACATTGGAAATAGTAGCAGCTACACCTTTATCTAATACATGTTCTCCTTCAGTACTTTTCCATTCATCAAGGATTTTTCCTTTTCTATCTTCAACACGGAGAATAGAAACTGGTTCGTTTTTAAGACCATTGTTTGCAAAGACAGAGTATGCGGTTACATGGTCAATAAGTTTAACTTCTCCTCCGCCAAGTACAAGACTGAGACCGAAATCCCCCTCTTTGAATGTCGTATAGCCAAGTCTTGCTGCAAAGTCTAAACTCTTTTTTTCTCCAACAAGATACATGGTTTTTACAGCAGGAATATTGAGTGATCCTTGGAGAGCTTTGCGAAGTGTTACAGGTCCTCGTTCTCCGAGGTCATAATTTCTTGGTGTATAGGGTTTTCCAGAAAGTGCAAAATTTGTTTCCACGTCAAATACTACAGTTTCTGGAGTGTAGCCTTTTTCAAAAGCAGCAGCGTAAATGATTGGTTTAAAAGAAGATCCTGGTTGACGAACACCGAGCGTTGCTACATTAAATTGTCCATTAATGGATTCATCAAAAAAGTCTCTTGATCCTACCATGGCAAGAATTTGTCCATTTTGTGGATTCATTGCAACAAGGGCTGTGTTATCTGCGCCTGCAGCAGTAAAGTAAGATTCACTTTGTTCTTTTACTGCTTTTTCTGCAAACTCTTGCATTTTATAATCAAGAGAGGTGATAACTTTGAGTCCTTCGGAATCAACAACATTTTCTCCGTATTTTTCTACCAGTTTTTGTTTTACATACATGACAAAATGAGGCGCTGTAATATTTTCATACCGTTGTTTTATCTCAAAAGGTTTTGCCTGAGCATCATTTTTTTGTGCTTCCGTTATATACCCTTCTTCATACATTCTTCTTAATACAAAATCTCTTCTCTGTTTGAAACGTTCAAGGTTGTTCAAAAATGCAGTTGGGGCCTGAGGAAGACCCGCAAGTGTGGCACATTCATGAAGTTCAAGGTCTTTTGCATTTTTTCCAAAATAGGCTTGAGCTGCTGACTGAAGACCGTAATTTGTAGATCCGTAAGGGATCTCATTGAAGTAAATTTTGAGGATTTGTTGTTTATTATATCTTCTTTCGAGTTGTAAAGAGAGTATAATTTCTTTAAGTTTACGAATAATACTTCTTTCGTTTGTAAGAATAGCATTTTTCACCAATTGCTGTGTGAGGGTTGAAGTTCCTTCTACTCGCCCTTTAATAGGAGCCATGACAAGAGAACGGAGGATACTTAAGAAACGAACTCCGTGATGTTCATAATACTTTGTGTCTTCAGTAGCAACAACTGCATTAATAATGTCTTGAGGAATATCTTCATATTCTATGATTGTGCGTTTTTTGTCTGCATAAATTTCATAAAGAATATGTTCCCCTGTTCTATCATATATCTTTGTGCTCTCTGCAGCAGGTCTGTCCTGAAGTTTGTCTGGATCAGGAAGATCCCTGCTAATCCAAAGTGTATAGAGAGTAAGAAAGAGAATACTGAATACTGCAAAGGCAGTACCAGCAAGGAAGAGTTTTTTAAAAACAGTTTTCTTTTCTTGTCCTTTAAAGATAATACCAAAGAAGATATCCCAGAAAAATTTAAGAATTTTAAAAGGAAAAAATAAAAGTCCAAGAAGAAGACTTCTCTTCTTCCCCTTTCTTTGAAGAGGTTTTTTGTTAAAAAGTGGTTCTACTTCTTCTGTTTTTTCTTCAACGAAGCCATAGGACCGTGAGTTGTCTCTATTATTATTCATAGTTTTACTTATCGCTTTGTTCTGCACTATTTTGAGTTTTATGAAAGGTCACATGTATTGTATCATAGTGGGTTTTGGTTGACAAAGAGAGCTCCTTTTGATATTCTATTTTTCGTGACAGAGTGAAATCCTCTTTTTTTATTTGAAATGCTATGAGACTCTTCCTAATGAACAAATATACACGCATATATAAGCAGATAACAGTGATAATTGCAAGTATTATGATTGTTGTTGGAGGAATACCATATGTTGTGATTGCTGAAGATTCTGCAGTTTATCCTCCAGAGGAAGTTATTTACACAGAAGAAGAATCATCAGAATTCCCTATTTCAGAGGATCGAGGCCCTCGTTATACTGTATGGGTATTGGCAACAGGCTATTCTCTTGAAAGAGCTCAGACAGATAGTACACCATGTATTCCTGCCAATGGAGAAAATCTTTGTCTATTGAGAGAGAAACAGGGATTCCATAACACTATTGCAACAAATTTTCTTCGTTTTGGACAAAAAGTACGTCTGCCTGATTATTTTGAAGAAAAAAACTTTTTTGTACGAGATAGAATGAATGAAAGATATAATGGACAAATGCGGATAGACATTGTTTTTGACACCAGAGCAGAAGCAAAAGCCTGGGGTGCAAGATGGATAAAAATGGAAGTATATTAAAAACCGAGTTGCCTCGGTTTTTTGTGGGAATTCCTCCGGAATTACTTAGCTTAGTTCGCGAGTTAAGAAATCAATTTCCTTCTGTAGTTCTCCAGGGGTTTCATATTCCCCTTCTAGGATCAAGGGGACATTTGTGGTGGAAAGAATCTCTCCAACAAACCCAACAATTTCGCGGGCATTGTCAGCCCTGTAAACGAGAGAGTGAATGTTGTCTGGGGTTTGTCCGCTCACATGGAGATGTGCCAGACGATGTTGAAACGTCTTGAAGAGGTCTTTGGCATACCCCATAGCGGGATCATGCTCATAGGCATGCTGGACGTCTAGTACAAGTCGACAGCCGACAGAGTCAATTAATTTTTTGAGATCATCGATCAGGAAACCGTCGGCCTTCCTTCGGTCCATATTTTCAATTGCCAATGGAATTCTTGCATCCAACAGCTTTCTGTAATGTCCTGTTGGGTAGTTTCCGCCTACTCTCAGAGGGTGAATGACTGCGACAGTAGCTCCACAGCAAGCGACGGCGAATTGTGCTGTTGTCAGCAACTGTCGTTCGTCAATTTGCGTTATTGCTCCAGGAAGATGTAAAGACAGATATTGAACATCAAATCTCCCTTGCGTGGTCAGTGAGCGCATCCGTTCGTCTTTCATCTCCCAAGAAGAGAGATGAATTTCAGCCGCATTCGCTCCTGTTGCCCTTAGGAAGTGAGACTGTTTTTGTAATGAATATATGCCTTGTGCATACATCCATCCTGTTGAAGGACCAATCAGTAATTGAGGTTTCATTATCTCCCCCGATCTAGTCTGGTGTGCTTTTCAGCGGAGTTTTCGTGTCAGAGAATGTCCTGGTCATTTTTGACATCGTGGTATAATATCATCTTTTTTAAAAAAAGTCAATCTTGTAGAGTGGTAGAAAAAAGTAAGTATATTAAAAACCGAGTTTCCTCGGTTTTTTCTTTGAGGTACGGGTGGGAATCGAACCCGCGCATAGAGGTTTTGCAGACCTCGGCCTTACCGCTTGGCTACCGTACCATAATTTCCTACATAGAATAGCATAGGTGTTTCTTTTTTTCAAGTCTTTTGTATGGTATTATTGAGGAGTAATATAAATATATGAAAAAACAGAGATTTGTAATTATAGATGGAAATGCCATTATTCATAGAGCCTATCATGCTCTTCCACCACTTACGGATAAAAATGGAAGAATGGTAAATGCTGTGTATGGTTTTTCTTCCATGCTTTTAAAAGTTTTACAGGATTTGAAACCAGACTACCTTGTTGTGAGTTTTGATATGGCAGGTGGGTCTTTTAGAAATGAAGTATATAAGGAATACAAGGCAACTCGAGTAAAAGCAGATCAAGAACTTTATGATCAAATACCTTTAGTCCATGAAATGGTGTATGCTTTCCAAATTCCTGTTTTTGAAAAAGAAGGGTTTGAAGCTGATGATGTTATTGCAACAGTTGTAAACAAAAATTCACTTCAAAATATAGAAAAAATAATTGTAACAGGAGATAAAGACTTACTTCAGCTCGTAGACGATGATACTCATGTATATCTCCTTCAAAAGGGATTGTCAGAATATATTCTTTGTGATAAAAAACAAGTAGAAAAAATAATGGGATTCGGACCAGAGAGAGTTGTGGATTATAAGTCTCTTCGGGGCGACCCATCAGATAATATTCCTGGAATAAAAGGAATAGGAGAAAAAACAGCAAATGAAATTATTGCACAATTTGGTGGAATAGAAGAATTGTATCGTGCAATAAAAAAAGATAAAGATATTGGAGAAAAATTAAAACCAGCAGTTTTGAAAAAAATTATTGAAGGTGAAGAGAGTGCTCGAATGAGTAAAGAACTCGCAACCGTGATAAAAGATGTTCCTCATGTGGATTTTAACCTGCACGATGCAGAAATAGATATTCCTTATGATAAAGTCAAAGAAATCTTTTATGAATATAATTTCAATTCTTTGTTAAAGAGGCTTCCAAATTTTGCGGAAAAGGATGAAGAAAAAAAAGGAAAGAAAATAAAGAATTTGGTAGTGGTACATGAAGAAAATTTTCACACATCTTTTGAAGACGTACAAAAGAGTTCTGTTTTTGCTTGCAAAACGGTTATAAAAGAAGAAAATATTCTTGATGATGGATTTTTTGGTTTTGTGTTTGGGACAAGAACAAAAGAATATTTTATAGAATTGGCTTTACTTTCAAAACAAAAACAGAATGAAGTATTTGGAATTTTTTCTGATAAAGATAAAACACTTCTTGGTCATGACGTAAAACTTATTGTAAAAGCACTGTTTCATCAGGAGAGAAAAGTAGAAAACACTTTGTTTGATATCATGATTGCTTCTTACCTCACAGATTCAAGCGTCCGTGCTCATGATATACAGACGATTATCTCTCGGGAATTAAAAAGAACATTGAAAGAAAATTCAGATCAGCAAACACTGTTTGGTTTTAATAAAGAAGCATTTGCGGAAGAAGTTTCAACCTATTTTGATTTGTACGATATTTATATAAAGAAATTACAAGAAGATAATAACCTCGGACTTTTTGAGAAAATAGAAATGAGACTCATTCCCGCCCTTGCTCATACAGAATTGGCAGGTATTTGTATTGATGATAAAAAAATAAAAGAGATTGCAGAAAAAGTGGATCAGAATTTAGAAAAAGTTACAAAACGTATTTGGAAAGAAGCTGGAGAAGAATTTAACATTGCTTCTTCTCAGCAACTCCGTGAAATTCTTTTTATAAAACTGAACTTACCTATTACTGGAATAAAAAAAGGAAAAACAGGATATTCCACAGCCCAGAGTGAATTGGATAAACTCCAAAATGAACATGAAATTATTTCATTGATTGAGGAACATCGCGAGCTCGCAAAACTCAAAAGTACATATGTAGATGTTCTCCCGACTTTGGTTCATAAAAAAACAGGAAGAATACATACGACATTTAATCAAGCAGTTACAACAACAGGAAGGCTTTCCAGCTCAGACCCAAACTTACAAAATATTCCAATTCGTACAGATATTGGAAAAGAAATTCGCGATACGTTTGTGGCAGGAAAAGGAAATATTCTCCTCGCAGCAGATTATTCTCAAATTGAGCTTCGTGTCATTGCCTCTCTGGCAAAGGACAAAAACATGATTGAGATTTTTGAAAGAGGAGAAGATATTCATAAAGCAACCGCTGCAGCAATAAATGAGGTTTCTTTGTCAGAAGTTACCCCAAGCATGCGAAGAGCAGCAAAAGAAGTAAATTTCGGAGTTCTGTATGGAATGAGTTCTCATGGACTTTCGTGGAGAGCAAAAATTCCTCAGGCACAAGCCCAAGAGTTTATTGATAAATATTTTGAAGAATTTTCTGGGGTGAAAAAATATATTGAACAGACCCTTGAGTTTGCAAAGAAAGAAGGGTATGTAGAAACACTTTTTGGAAGAAGAAGGTATATACCAGAACTTACTTCAAGAAATTTTCAACTCCGGAATGCAGGAGAAAGAATGGCAATAAATATGCCAATACAGGGAACAGCGGCAGATATTATGAAATTGGCGATGATTCATGTATATGAAAGGATAATAAAACATCCAGATAAAGAAATTCGTGAAAATACAAAAATACTTCTCCAGGTTCATGATGAATTGGTACTCGAGACTCCGAAAGGAACAGAAAAAGAAGTAGAAAAGTTTTTGAAAAAAGAAATGGAAGAAGTAGTAAAATTAAATGTACCTGTTGAAGTACATATAGGAATAGGAAACAGTTGGGGTGAAATTAAATAAAAAAGAAGATCCAAGGAAACTTGGGTCTTTTTTATAATTGGAAAGCCCCGAAGGATTGCTTCAGGGCTTAGAGGGGGGAATTGGTGGTCTACTTGCGGAAAGCGAAGTTCAGAAGGGTCGTCAGGTATGCCATCATCTCATTGTTGCGGAGGAGGGCATCAGGGATCCCGAGTCTGTAATTATTATCACCTACGACGAAGAGGGTTTCATTACCCCTCCTGACGTAAGTCGCGCTGGAAGTTGTCCCGGTGAACTCAAGTTCGAAACGGAGTCCTTCCCAGTCTTGAGGACTGATTTCTTTCATGGGTTGAACAGTCTCGGGCATGACGGTCTCGTCATCCACGAAGAGTACCAGTCCATGTCCGCTCCCGAGCCTCCATTCATGGATTTTCATATGAATGAACCTTTCTTCGGCTTTAATTGTTGATGATCAAGCG
>Ga0074198_1001674_pt1 | contig 13754 bp, 9 predicted proteins | sample EPASupsiteSAE323_FD_64527 | JGI IMG/M metagenome (GOLD analysis project Ga0074198, IMG submission 64527) | Bioremediated contaminated groundwater from EPA Superfund site, New Mexico - Sample SAE3-23 | ecosystem: Environmental > Aquatic > Deep subsurface > Groundwater > Contaminated ...
CGTGAGGTTCGCAAAGTCTCCGTCGGGAAGCCCCGGACGGGCGCCGCGCTGCAGGAGGGTGGAGTAGATGGCGCCTCCCGGTCTGTCCCCCCCCGCCGCGAGGCCGGCCGCGAAGGTGACCGCATGCTGTTCGGCGATTCCGACGTCGTACACGCGCCCGGGAAAAGCTTTCCGCATGGTTTCCAGGCCCGTTCCTTTCGACATGGCGGCGGTTATGGCTACGACGCGGCGGTCTTCCGCGGCCAGCTCCATCATCGTCGATCCGAACACTTCGGTGAATGTGATGTTGCGGGGAATCTCCGTTCCGTCGGCACAGAACGCCGGCGGGACACCGTGGAAAGCGGCGGGATCTTCCTCGGCTTTGTCGAAGCCCTTTCCTTTTCTGGTGACCACATGGATGACGACCGGACGTTTCAGTTTCTTTGCGCGCCGGAAGGCGGTAGTCATGGCGGGGATATCGTGCCCGTCCAGAGGGCCCACGTATTCGTACCCCAGGTCGGCAAACAGATTTTCCTTGAAAAGCACGGCCTTGACCGCCCTTTTCGCCCGCACGACAAGATCGAGAAGATGGTCGCCTACCCGGGGGATGGACCGGATGGAGGAATCGATGCGATCCCGGAATCGCTGGTACCGTACCGTGGCCGACAGTCCGGAAAGATATCTGGCGAGGGCGCCCACGTTGGGCGAAATGGACATTTTGTTGTCGTTCAGGACTACGACGAGGGGACGCCCGAGCTGACCCGCATGGCTCAAGGCTTCGAAGGCCATACCGCCGGTGAGGGCGCCGTCGCCTATCACGGCGATGACTTTTCCGCTCTCTCCGTTGCGGATCCTCGCTTCGAGAAGCCCGAGCGCCGAGGAAATCGAGGTCGAGGCGTGCCCCGTATCGAACAGGTCGTGCTCGCTCTCGGAGCGGCGGGGGAAGCCCGAAAGACCGCCTTTGCGGCGAAGCCCGGGGAACATGGAGGCACGCCCGGTGAGGATTTTATGGGCATAGCTCTGGTGTCCCACATCCCAGACGATGGCGTCCTGCGGCGATTCGAATACGCGGTGCAGGGCTATTGTGAGTTCGATCGCGCCGAGATTGGAGGACATATGTCCCCCGTTCGAATTCACCGTGCTGACGATGAGCCTGCGCATTTCTTCGGCGAGCGGCTGCAGGACTGCCGCGTCCAGTCGGCGGAGATCTTTCGGCGATTTGATCGAATCCAGAAGTGACATTGCAGCAGGAGGATACCACCGATCACACGGTTCCATCCACGGGGCGGAGGGGGGGGTGTAACGCCGCGTCCCTTGCCGGAAGTCGACCGGAGGGGCAGAATGCCGCCATGGCCGACTGCACGCTGTACCGTCTGCATCTTTCCTCGCCCTTGACCTGGCTCCGGGTCGCTCCGGACGAAGCCGCCGCGTCCGTTCCACCTTCGGAAGAAGGGAGCGAAATACTTCTCGCCTTCGATCCCGCGGGTTTCCAGAATGACGATCCCGATGAAGGCCCCCGTCTGGCTTTCCCCCTTCCCCTGCCTGCCGCCGCGGGTCTCAGGTATTCCCTGTCCGCGTCCGGGAAATCCAGCCAGCCGGCGGATGCGCCGAAACCTGCGCCCGGAGAAATATTCGCGGACCGGAAGCTCGATCTGCCTTCCGGTGAGTATCTGTTCATGCAATGGCGCCCCGGAAAGGGCGATACTGTCGAACGGGCCATACACGGAGGCATGGAAGATTTTCTGCGCGAACTCTGGTGGGAGGGCCAAAAAACGGAAGGACCCTGGTATTTCAGGGTCCTCCGCGAAGACGGGAAAACTGCGTTCCAGGCGCTGCGCGCCCTATCCCCGAACCAACCCGCCGAATAAACCGGAACGGGCCCGAGCCGGGGCGCGGACGGGGCCGGAGCGCGGGCGGCGGTCACTCCAGAAGACCGTATATCCTTCGCACGCCGGCGCTCGACGATTGTTCCTTCTGTATCCGGAATTTGCCCAGGGCGCCCGTATGCGTCACATGCGGTCCGCCGCACACTTCCCTGGAGAAGTCACCCATCGTATAGACTTTGACGGCAGATTCGTATTTTTCGCCGAAAAGCGCGGTGGCGCCGGAAGCTTTCGCCGCTTCAAGATCCATTATTTCCATGGTAACGGGCAGGTCCCGGGTGATCTGCTCGTTGACGATAGCCTCGACCCGGGCGAGTTCTTCCTTCGTCATGGGCTCCGGGTGGGAAAAATCGAATCGCATGCGCTCGGCCGTAATGTTCGAACCTTTCTGCGCTACATGGTCGCCCAGGACGAGCTTGAGCGCCTTGTGCAGAAGATGCGTCGCGGTGTGGTAGCGGGTCGTGGTCTCGGAATGGTCGGCCAGTCCGCCCTTGAAAACCTGTTCGCTTCCGGCGCGGGAAAGCTCCTGGTGTTTTTTGTAGGCTTCGTCGAACTCAGGCCGGTTCACCGTCATGCCGCTTTCGGCGGCAAGTTCCTCGGTCAGCTCGATCGGGAATCCGTAGGTATCGTACAGCTTGAAGGCAAGGCGCCCCGACATGATCTTGCGCGGGTCGCGCAGGAGGTTGGGCAGCATTTTCTCGAATTCTTTTTCGCCTTTCTGCAGGGTATCGAAGAATTTTTCTTCCTCGCGGGCCAGTTCTTCCATGATTTTGGCGCGATTTTCGACCAGTTCCGGATAGGGTGCCGCATAATTTTCGACGACCACCGCGGCGGGCTCGGAAAGGAAGGTGCGATCGATGCCGAGCTTGCGGCCATGGCGTACGGCGCGCCGTATGATGCGCCTGAGCACATAGCCCGCGCCTATGTTGGAAGGCGTCACCGCTTTCGGGTCTCCCAGTATGAACGTCGCGGTGCGTACATGGTCCGCCACGATGCGGAATGAACGGTCGAGTTCGGGATCGTTGCCGGGGGCTCCGTAGGTTTTTCCGGAGATCGAATTCAAGACCGCGAACACTGGCGTAAACGCTTCGGTATCGTACACCGATTTCTTGCCCTGCAGCATGGCCACGGTCCGTTCGATACCCATGCCCGTGTCGACGCAGGGAGCGGCCAGCGGCTCGTAGCGGCCTTCCTTGGTCTTGTTGTACTGCATGAATACGTCGTTCCAGACCTCGAAGTATTTGCCGCAGTGACAGCCGGGGCGGCAGTCGGGGCCGCAAGGCTCTTTGCCGGTATCGACGAACATTTCCGAGTCGGGACCGCAGGGTCCGGTCTCGCCGGCGGGGCCCCACCAGTTGTCTCCGCGCGGCAGGAAATGGATGCGCTCGGGCGGAAGTCCGAGGCTCTCCCATATCCCGGCCGACGTGTCGTCGCGCGGGATGCCTTCCTCGCCCGCAAAAACCGTAACGGAAAGCTTTTCGACCGGAATCCCGAGATATGCGGGGTTGGTGAGAAACTCGAAAGACCAGGTCAGGGCTTCTTTCTTGAAATAATCGCCCAGCGACCAGTTGCCGAGCATCTCGAAAAAGGTAAGGTGCGAAGGATCGCCCACCGCTTCGATATCGCCGGTACGGATGCATTTCTGATAGTCGGTGAGGCGCTTGCCGGCGGGATGGGGCTCGCCCATGAGGTAAGGAACGAGCGGATGCATGCCGGCGGTGGTGAACAGCACGGTGGGATCGTTTTCGGGAATCAGGGACTTGCCGGAGATTTCGACGTGCCCGCGTGCCTTGAAAAATTCGATGTATTTTCTGCGCAGTTCGTGGATGGTGATGGCCATGCGGCGGAGTGTACGGCAGGATCGGGAAAACCGTCAAGAACGGCTTGCCTCACCACGGTTTGGCATGGTTTATTTTAATTGAATGAACGTTCATTCTTCGATATACTATCAAGAGTGGGGGCGAAGCGATGAACATCGTCGTGACGGGCGCGTTCGGCAATGTGGGACGGAGCGCTGTGAACGCATGTCTGGATGCGGGGCACCGTGTGGGCATTTTCGAAGCGCCGCATGCGCTCGCGAAAGCCAAAGCCGGCGTCTCGCGTCTCGTGAAAGGACGTTGGCGCGATTGCCGCTACGCTTTCGGCGACGTGCGCGAGCCGGGCGACGTGATGCGCGCGCTTGCGCTTTTCCCTGAAGGCACCGATGCGGTCATCCATCTGGCGGCGCTCATTCCGCCAGCAGCGGACAAAAAACCGGGTCTCGCCCGCGATATAAACGTCGGCGGCACGTCGAACATGATCGAAGCCTGCAAGGCCCTGCCGCACCCGCCGCGCTTCGTGCTCGCTTCCAGCGTAGCCGTCTATGGCGACCGGCTCGATGAGTATTGGATCAGCAGCACCGACAAACTCGCTCCCGACGATACGTACGGCAGGAGCAAAGTCGCCTGCGAGGAAATACTGCGCGCTTCGGGGCTGGATTTTACGATCCTCCGACTCACGTATGTGGTCTGGTACAAGTGGCGCAAGGCCGATCCCTACATGTTCGCAATGCCGGCACGCACCCGGCTGGAGGTTGTCCACACCGAGGACGCAGGCCGCGCCTTCGCGGCCGCCGCTTCGACGCCGGGGGCCTCGGGAAAAACTCTGAACATCGGCGGAGGCGCTTCCTGCCGTACCGTGTTCAGGGCTTATCTCGACAGAATGTTCCGCTGTTTCGGCCTCGGCAACGCCGATTTTCTGACCGACGAAGCCTTCGCGAAAAACGGTTTCCATTGCGGCTGGTTCCTCGACTCGGATGAGGCGGAAGCCCTTCTCGGGTTCAGGCGCAAGACGCTCGAAGACTATTACGACGAAGTGCGCTGGGACACGCGTTTCATCCGGCCTTTCGGGGCGCTCGCGGCCCCCTTCATCAGGACGAAACTGAAGTCGGGAAGTCCCTTCGTGCTTCGGTCTGCCGCAGCCCGACAGCACTGAAGGCTATCCTTCCGACGAAATCGATCAACTCGTCGCGGGGCAGATTCAGAGCCGTCCGCGACGCAAGGCGCACGGTTTCCAGAGTCCCGAGCAGGAATATCGCCAATCCCATGCGAATGTCTTTCGCCTCGGGGAGTACCTGCGCATCGGGCGCAGCGCCGCTATTGGCGCCGCCGCTATTGGCAGCGAAGATACCGGCCACAAGCGATGCCAGCCTGTCGAGCTTTTCGCCCAGACGGGCGCTCCTCCCCGCTTCGGAAAGAAGAATCGTGATGAGGTCGACATCCACGAAAAGTCCGGGAAGAGCCTGGTATACGAGGTAGTCGATTCGGGCCTCCAGGCCATGTTCGGCCGCAAGCCCGGCTTCGAGGCCGAAAATAAATTCCCCCCAGCCTTCTTCGACGATGGCCTCGATGATGGCTTCCTTGCCGGAGAAATACGTGTAGAGGCTGCCGACAGGCAGACCGGCCGCCCGGGCAAGAGTGCCCATGGATGCCGCGTCGTAGCCATCACGCGCAAAAAGGCGTTTGGCTTCGCGCAGGATAGTCTCGCGCTTCGCCGGGTCTCTCGACCGGGACATTCCTCAGGCCTCCAAGCCTTCGAATACGCCGCGTTCCTTGTTCTTGCGGACGGAATTCCAGGGAAAAACGCGACCGTTCATCGCGATCCAAACGCCCGGAGGAAGAAGCCTGGCCGCAGCGAAAGCGGTACCGAAATTAAAGAGCGCATCGGAGCCCTGCACTCTGTATGGAATCATAGCTCCGGTGAGTACGACGGTCTTGTCCAGAATTTTCGGCCCGAGAATGGCGGCGGTGAGCGTCATGGTATCCGTGCCGTGCGTTACGATGATATGCCGTTCCGGCGAGCGCATGCAGGCCTCCAGAACGGAAGCGCGATTTTCGTCCTGCATCTGCAGACTGTCGATGAGCTGGTTGAGTTCCACCTCGACCGGAACGGTCACTCTTGCCTGTGACAATATTTCCGGGAGATTGCTTTCCTTGAAAGTAAGCTCGCCCCGCAGCTCGTCGTATTTTTTGTCGAAGGTGCCGCCCGTTACGATGATACGTATGGATTCGTCGCTCATGGGCCGAGTATGCACCCGGCGCGCATCATGGATAAGCCCCCCGTGCCTTCAGAACGGGAAAACGGACTTGCAGAGACTGTTCCAAACCGGGAGAAACCGGAGCAAATGCCGCAAGTTCTGGTAGCTTTTTCAAAAGTCTTCCGACTTTTGAAAAGCCTCAAAGAGATGAATTATTAACCACAAAAATGTCGTCATTTTTCGACAATTCATTGCCCAAGAAAGCATTTTGATGAACCTCTTCGCCGGGGGCTTGACGCTTTTTCGCATACCCGTACAATAAAGCCCCAGGATGGAGGGATATTTTCCATGCCCTCGTCCGGGGAGATACCGTATCGGATGTTACCTAATATCAAGAAAGTAGCACACCGCGTACTGCCTTTGATCGCCCTTTGCCTTGCAGTGATTTCCTGTGGACCTTCAGCCGGATTCGATCCTTCGATCGACGGCGAAGTGCTCAAACTCGCCACTGTCGGCGACAAAGACCTGCCCGAACGCATCGATGCGCTCGGCCACAAGGATGCCATAGCGGAGTATTACAGCGACCCTGTCTCGCGCCGCAGCGTGGTCGATTTTTTTGCGTCCGTCACTACTTCGGAAAACACCGCCGTCGCGATTCTCGACAACGCCGTCCGTCATAAAGTACCCGCAAGCCTTGCGTTCGCCATCGCTTACGAGGAAAGCAAGTTCGATCCGAAAGCCGTCGGCAAGAATGAGGACTCCTTCGATCGCGGCCTTTTCCAGCTCAATTCAAAATCCTTCCCCGAGCTGAAAGAGCAGGAAGCCTTCGACCCGAACCTGAACGCAAAAGCAGGCCTGGGATACTTCAAGAACATTCTCGAAAGCGCCGGCAACGAAGTAACCGCATTGGCCATGTACAACGCCGGACGCACAAGGGTTTCGAAGGGCGCGACGCCGAAAGTGACGCTGGATTACATTTCGCGGGTGCTCAACTACGAGGAAAACATCACGAGCATGTTCACGGCCAGAGTGATCGCAAAAGCTTCCCTGCTCGAAAAAGTGCGTTTCGGCCTTATCAGCGGGACGGCTTCTTCGCGCGTGCGCTGACCTTTTCTTTCTGCGTTTGTGGCGGCGTCTGCAGCGGCGCGAGCGATGTGGCGAAAAGGACGACCGCGGTCTTGAGCCCGTCCGCATTCTTCCGGCCGAGCACCGCTATCCGGAAGATCGCCGCTTCGATCATGGCGTAAAAAAGTTCGCTTGTAGCCTTGACCGAGGTCAGGGGCGAAAATTCACCCGATTTTTTGCCTTCGATTATGATCGCGGCGAGTATATGCCGCATGCGTATCGTCCTTCTCCTCACACGTTCGTCGGGATCGCCTCCCGATGTGCGCAAGTGCCCCAGATAGTCGAGGATAACGGTGAGGAGCCGCGATTCGCGCTCGCATATCTGCATCACCATCTCCGCGATATCGACGAGTTTTTCGGTCTCCTTTTTACTTTGATCGCCCGCGATGACCAGAACCTCGCATTCGAGCTTTTCGGTGAATCGCTTGATGCTGGACGCGAAGATTTCGCGTTTGTTCCGGAAATACAGATAGAGGATCGTCCGCGTAATGCCGCATTTCTCGGCGATTTTCTGGAATGTGGTATCCTCGTACCCTGATTCGACGAAGACATCCAGCGCCTTGTCGAGTATTTCGCGCTTTCGTTTATCGTGTTCCACCGCGACAGACACTTTTACCTCCAACGTCCTTCTGTAAGCATACACCAGCTCATGCATCCATGGAATACGCAACTATGCTTGTCCGCGCGACCTGCCCCGTATATAGTCGTAGCATGCGGGAAATACTGCGCGTCACGCTTTCTGCTTTCGGCGAATCGCGGGACTCGACGCCTCATTCGGGCGATCGCTGCATGGAATTCCACGTGCACGCTTCGCTGCGCAGCGCCTTGGGCGTATCCGCTCCCCTCTTCCGTACCAGCGGCAATCTCATCATTTCGGATTACGCGATGGCGCGAGACTTCGCGGCGCGAATCCGCGCTTCCGGACTGGGAGCTTCCGCCGGTCCCGGCGCATTGAACGCGGGAAGGCTCAACGCAATGGGCCTCATCGACGAAATGCTCCATCTGGTATTCCGTCTGTACCGCGAACAACAGGCCCCCGACGCGCTCGCCGTCGCCGGGAAAACGATGGCCGCGAGCCTTGGCCGATCCGCGTCAGAATCGCTCCTTTCGGATTTCACCGAACGTTTTCCTCCCGCAGACGTCTTTGCGGGGACGGCGGCGGCTGAAGATTGGCTCGCCTCCTCATCTTCCCTCTCCGAATCCTCCCTCTCCGACGGTTCCGTGCCCGAATCCGCGCCCGTGCCCAACCGCGAACTCGCTCTCGAGGAGCTCATCCTCCTCAAGCTTGCCAACGAAAATCCGGCATTCGCTCCTTTTCGCTTCCTTTTCGACGACGGCATCCGGGAAGAAGCTCCTTTGCCCGCGAGCCTGGCCGCGGAAACGGACTACAGAAAGGCCTTCGAAGCGCTCGAAAAAGCGTTCAAGGGCATGCCCGGCTTCGGTCCGGACGGCCTCGACCTGATCGAACTGCTCCGCGCCCCCGCCAAAGCCTGCCCCGACTCCCTCGAAGGACAGCTTCGCTGGATCGTCGAGCGATGGGGAGCCTCCTTCGGCGGGCTCGATGCCCGCATGCGCTCGCTCCTGGGCGGGCTCGACCTGATCGCCGAGGAAGAAACGCCGCGATTCCCTCCCGGCCCCGGACCCGTGGCCGCATATGAATACGTTTCCGCACGCCGCGAGTACGAAAGATTCTCGCCCGACCGCGACTGGATGCCCCGTGTCGTCATGATCGCCAAGAGCGTCCTCGTGTGGCTGCATCAGCTTTCAGCCGCGTACGGCCGCCCGATCCGCAGGCTCGACGAAATTCCCGAAAGCGAACTGGATATTCTCGCCCACAGGGGCATCACGGCGCTCTGGCTCATCGGGCTATGGGAGCGCAGCCGGGCGAGCGAAAAAATCAAGAGGCTCTGCGGCAACCCGGAAGCGGCCGCGTCGGCATATTCCCTGTTCGATTACGAAATCGCCTGGGAGCTGGGCGGATGGGAAGCGCTCGACCGCTTGCGCGACCGGTGCCGCGAACGGGGCATCACGCTGGCGGCCGACATGGTGCCGAATCACACGGGCATGGATTCCGCCTGGATCCGCAACCGCCCCGAACTTTTTATGGGCAGCGACCACTGTCCCTACCCGGGCTACTCATATAATGGTCCCGATCTTTCGGAAGATCCGAACATCGGGCTCTGGCTGGAGGATCATTACTACGACCGCTCGGACGCCGCCGTCGTATTCAAGCGGCTCGACCGCCGCACCGGGGGAGTCCGCTATATCTACCACGGCAACGACGGTACGGGCATGGCCTGGAACGATACGGCGCAGATCGATTTTCTCAATCCCGAGGCGCGCGAGGCGGTGAAAGAACGCATCCTCCACGTGGCCAGGCATTTCGGAATCATCCGGTTCGACGCGGCCATGGTGCTGGCCAAGCAGCATATCCGCAGGCTCTGGTACCCCGCCCCCGGTTCGGGCGGCGCTGTGCCCTCGCGCGCCGAGCATGCCATGAGCGACGCCGAGTTCGATCGCGCCATTCCGGAGGAATTCTGGAGGGAAGTGGTCGATCTCTGCGCCCGCGAAGCGCCCGACACGCTCCTTCTGGCCGAGGCCTTCTGGATGATGGAAGGCTATTTCGTCCGTACGCTCGGCATGCACCGCGTCTACAATTCGGCATTCATGAACATGCTCAAGGCCGAAAAGAATTCCATGTATCGCAAAACGATACGCAACACGCAGGAATTCGATCGCGAAATTCTCAAGCGCCATGTGAATTTCATGAACAATCCGGACGAGGAGACCGCGCTGGCCCAGTTCGGGTCGGGCGACAAGTATTTCGGCGTCTGTACGATGCTGCTGGGCATGCCGGGGCTCCCGATGATCGGTCACGGCCAGATCGAAGGCTTCGCCGAGAAATACGGCATGGAATACCGTCGCGCCTATCGGAACGAGGTTCCGGACAAAGCGTTCGTGGCCAGGCATGAAAGGGAAATATTCCCCATCGCACGCATGCGCTGGCTCTTTTCCGGGGTCGAGCAGTTCCATCTGTTCGATTTCATCCGTGACGATGGACATGTCGACGAAAATGTCTTCGCCTGGTCCAACGGTTCGGGCGATGCGCGCGCTCTTGTCTTCTACAATAATGCCTGGGAGCGGACGTCGGGGCATATCGTCCATTCCTGTCCCTGGGCAGAAAAGCATGGCGACGGATCGAAACGCCTCCAGTCGAGGTCCCTCATACAGGCGCTGGATCTCGATCCCTCGCCGGGGTCCTTCGCGATCGCGCTTGAACAGCGTTCCGGTCTGCGTTTCGTGTTCCGTTGCTCCGATTTGCGGAACCAGGGCTGGCATGCACAGCTCGAAGGCTATCAGTGTCTGGTTTTTCTCGATTTCGACAGGGTCCAGGACGAAGATGGCCGTTACGAACGCCTATGCGTAGCGCTGGGCGGTTCGGGCATCGCCGACCTGGACTCAGGCCTGGAAGAGGCCTCGCGGCCGGAACTCTATCACGCGATGGCCGAGACGCTGAAAGCCTTGGGCGATTGCGTTCCGGCGCTCGAACTCGACGAAGCGGCGCTCGAGACGCGGATCGAAGCCGCCGGGGAAGAGGGAGAAACACTGTTCGCGAGAATAGCGCTGGCCCTTTCTGAGGAAGGTGGTCCCGGCCCCGGTATCGGTGATGCCGCCGCTGCGCGGACGATCTTCGACTCGGCCTTGCATGACATCGCCGAAGCTTCGAAAACGGCCGCAATCCCCGCTTCGCCCCGCGCGGTGGGGGCGGCCCTTGCATATGCCCTGATTCTGGCGCTGGGAAAGTTGTGCCGTAAAGGCAATCCTGCCGAAGAATTGCGTTTTGTCCTCGCAAAATTCCTCGTTTCGGCCAAAGTGGCGGCATTCCTGGCCTCGATCCCCGACGCGCACTCGATCGGCGGGCAGGCCTGGGGGGCGATCGTCATTGCGTTCGCGACGCGTCCCGAAAGGAACTTCGCCACGGGCACTCTGGGCCGCGCCCAGGAATTGCTGCTCTGGGCAGATTCCGACCCCGAGGCGGCCATAGCCCTCGGAATCAACCGCTGGCAAGGCAGGACTTTCTTCAACAAGGAAAAAATGGAGGCGCTCCTTGCGGCCGCGCCCCTTTTCGCGAGACTGGAAGCCGCTTCCGGAACGAAAACGGTTTCGGAAGCGAAAATAGCCTCGCAAGCGGAAGCCGCCAAAGTGGCGACCCTTCTGCAAAGCGCCCTGCCTTCTTCCGAGTACGATCTCGAGCTTCTGATGGCCGCAATCGAAGCTCTGGCGCGAAAGGAAAAACCGGCTCCAAAGGACTCACGGGCCGGTATCGGGGCCGGCGCGGCCAAAAAGAAGGATGGAAAGGCAAAATGAGTTTCCGCGAATACGATATCCGCGAATGGAGAGGTAATCCCTGGTCGACCGTCTCTGACGGCTGGATGCTGATAACGGCGGGAACGCTCTCTTCGTGGAATACGATGACCGCTTCCTGGGGAGGATTCGGCGAACTCTGGAACAAGGATGTGGTGTTCGTGTTCGTGCGCCCGACGCGGCATACCTTCGGTTTCATGGAAAGTTCGGACCGTTTTACGCTTTCGTTCTTCGACGAGGAACATCGCGGCAGCCTGCGGATATGCGGGTCGGTCTCTGGCCGGGACGTGGACAAAGCATCGAAAGCGGGGATACACCCCCTCTCCTTCGGCGAGGCAATGAACGGCGCGACGGGAGTCGGATTCGAAGAAGCGCGGCTTGAACTTCTATGCCGAAAATTGCATGCCCAGGACATCGATCCCGAGCGCTTTGTCGATCCCGCCATCCACAGTCATTATCCCGCCAAGGACTGGCATCGTCTCTATGTGGGCGAGATAGAACGAGCCCGAATCCGCGAATGACCGCGTCCCCGAATACCGACGCCCATCCCGGCGACCGGACCGACGCCCATCCCGACGACCGGATAGGCGTCAGGATAGGCGAAGGATTGGGCGACAGACACCTCTCCTTCGTATTTCCTTCCCAGATCGCCGCCGACGCATGGGCTTCGGCCGTCTGCCGCATGCCCGGTGTCCGTTCGGTCGAAACGGCGCGTTTTCTTGGCTGGGACGCGTTCCGGAATATCCTGTCCGCTCCGGCGTGCCCCGAAGACCGGGAGCCCGCCAACGATGCATCGCGGCTTCTGTGGGCTGCCGGAGTGATGGAATCCCGCAGGGGAAAAAGCGGAACCGCGGACGAAAATGGAGCCAAGGATCTTTCTCCTGCCTTTCTGGGCTTTTTCGCCAGAATAGCGCCCGAACTCGACGCGCTCGCCGCGGCATGCAGCCGAAGTTCCGCCGTCGCATCCGAGCCCACATTGCGCGGATACCTCGCCCTGCGGGCCGATTATTCGCGCTTCCTCGAAACGAACTCGCTCTACGAACCCGAATCGCTCGACATCGGAAGCGCGCCCAAAGGCGAACGGTATGTCGTATTCGCTCCCGAACTGCTCCCCGGTTGGGCTGCCGTCGCGGCCTCTCCCGCGGGAGAAGCTATCGAAGCGTTTCCTACCGACTTTACTCCATCGGAAACGCGTCTGGTCCGTTTCGACGATACGCGCAAGGAACTTGCCTGGGTCTTTTCGCGTTGCGCCCGACTCCTCGATTCCGGCATCCATCCCTCGGATCTGGCGATAAGCCTACCCTCTCCCGACCCGTCGACACGCGCGCAGCTGGTCCGGTCCGCCGGGGAATTCGGCCTCCGACTGTCGTTCCGCTGGTCCGAACCGCTCACGATGTCGCCTTTCGGAACACTGCTCAGAACTCTGTCGTCCGCCCGGGCTGACGGTCGATCGCTGGCTTCGATGCGCGCTTTTCTGGGCGCTCGCGCAATCCCATGGAAAGACCCCGAAGCCGCGGACAAACTTCTGGCCTTCGGATTGAAGTACCGGATCCTGAAGCAGACGGGAAAAAGCCATCGGGACGATATATGGGAGAAGACTTTTTCGCTCTGCCCTCACGACCCCGGCCTGCGCGCGTACTACCGGAAACTGAAAGGCGCCATGGATGGAATCGCGCAGGCCGCTGATTTTGCGGCATTGCGCGGCGTTCTGCACGACTTCCGGGACGTATTTCTGGATGAAAGTTCCCTGCCGGCGGCGACTGTGCGCACCACCGAAAGAATCATGGACGAACTTGAAATGCTCGATGCGGCAGCGCGGAGACTTAAAAATACAAGCGCAAACCGCGGCACGGGCTCTTCCCGTCTCGACGCCTTCGGCCTCTTCATGACGAGGCTCTCCGCCGCCCGATACCTGCCCAAGGGCGATGGAGGGACTATTCCCGTCTATCCCTACGGCATTTCCACCCTGCTGCCGGCGAAAGCGCATTTTATCCTCGAATCTTCGCAAACCGGACTTCACGTAAGCGGTTCGCCCTTCGATTTCCTCGGCAAGGAACGCGGATCGCTCCTGGATGAAGGCGCCGGGTCGGCTACCGGCGATCCGACGAGACCGGTCGGATCGACAATGCCCGTCGATCCGGCGGCGCCCGATGTCATGGATTTTTCTGCGGCAACGGCGGCCGCATGCGCAGCCCCGGGGAACGCCATATTCTGCCATGCGGACAAAGGCTTTTCCGGATGGACCGTGCCGCACCCCTGCTTCCTCGGCTGGGGGATGGAAGGTGAACGGAAGGATGCCGAAGCGGCGAAAATTGTCGCGGAAGCTCCTTCCGCCGCAGAAGCCGCCGCATGGGAAGGCTCGGGCCGATTCCCCGCATCGCTCTTTG
>Ga0074198_1001675_pt1 | contig 13752 bp, 10 predicted proteins | sample EPASupsiteSAE323_FD_64527 | JGI IMG/M metagenome (GOLD analysis project Ga0074198, IMG submission 64527) | Bioremediated contaminated groundwater from EPA Superfund site, New Mexico - Sample SAE3-23 | ecosystem: Environmental > Aquatic > Deep subsurface > Groundwater > Contaminated ...
TCACAAGTATACCTCTACACCCGCATACTAACCATATACAACACCACCGGAAGCCTACCAACCTACGTAACCATGAAACCATTCACAGCATCAAACATACCCATACTCTACACACCACCAGTTGTATTCACTTTAGCAGAGATTCTTGCTGCAACGAGCGATGTTCAAGATTATCTGGATACATATAAACATCTGCCTGAAAGCGCTGAAGTTGCGGGAGTGACAGTTAATATGGCTCAGTACCTATATTTACTGACGACTGCCACTGTACAAATTAAAAATAATCAAAATTCACCAATAATACTGCTGGAGGCTACATTACCCGGATACAGTGAAGAACAATTGAGTGAGGGTACTCTTAGTATTTCACAATATGTTGAATTTGCTCAGAGAATCTCAAGCCACATAAATGAAAACCACCAGGCACCACCCTATGGTTTAATTGGCCTGGGAAAAATCAGCTACCAATCGCAGATCTACCTTTTCAACAAGATATTGAGCTCCTACTATTCCAATAATGCGTTACCATCCACTGCTACCGTAAAATCTTTGTGTAAGCCTGTTTGGATTACCAGTGACCGCATATCTAGTGCAATTGAATCAGATTACAATCGGTTGAATGCAATAGTTGCACTTTTAAGAAGCTGGGGAGTGGATGCCAATGTCTTTGGTGTGGGTCCTGATACCCAGAATGCTGTTCTTAGAGCCAGTTATGTGCAACAGAATGCCTTAGTTGTTGACATATATGGTGGAGCATGTGCTGGAACTATTTATGCCATGGCAGGAAGCTATTACCAGGGTATTAAAGGAGCTAGGGAAATTTATTCCATCTGGACAACTGAGGCAGGAGGATGGGATATAACCAACTTACCTACAAAAGCTAAAAATAGTGGTAGAAACTTCCTTCCCCGAGCCCACGACGACACATTCAGCCCTTCCCTGCCAGATTGGGGTTACAATTATTATGGCACATGGACTGATGGGTTAAACAATCCCGATCAATTCATGACCAGCCATGGATTTAATTTCTTGGTGTGTGGTGGAGATATTGCACAAATGGCCAGTGCAATTTTCAACGAAGCACGAACCTGAATTAGCCCTATTAATAGATATTTGGCTTTTTTAAGCCAACAATATCTTTTTTTAATCTTTTTTAAATTGTATAATTAATGAATTATGTGATAAATTTAATATGAAATAAATTATAATGAATTAAAAATGTACCAATACCATTAAAAATCAGATATAATTTTTATAATATAACATTCTAAAGGATTTATAATATAACATTCTAAAGGAAATAGAGAATTAATTAAAGGGTACTTGTAATAGTTTACGCATAAAATGATAATTCAGGATAAAATTGGATTTTACTTACAAGAACTCTAAGAAATATAATTATTAAATCCACGGCATGGAAGTATCATAATGGACTTTGATCGGACTCTTTCAATTTTAATAATAATTACCCTCATTGCAGGAATGATAGGTGTATTTTATATCACATTATCTCCCGCGAAAGTAGATGGATTCACTGAATTTTATTTATTGGGTCCTGATGGAAAGGCCGGGGATTATCCAACTAATTTAACAACCGGTGAGCAAGGTAACATTACCATAGGTGTGGTTAATCATGAGCATTCAACACAGAGTTACATGATTAAGATTAAAAGAAACAACACTATCCTAAAAGAAGAGAATATTTCCCTTCAAAATGATGAAAAGAATGAAATACCTTTCCAATTTACAGGAAACACTCCGGGTGAGTATAAACTGGAGTTTGAGCTTTATAAATTACCCGACACTAAAAATATTTACAGATCGGTCTTTCTTTTGGTAAACGTTAACTAAACATCTTGGATAAACGTACCAGGATATTCTTAAAATAACGTTTATAATGGCATTAAACTCTAATGCATTGACAAGATGATATGTATTTACCCACCAAGGTTATTAGATAGCTAGAAAAATATCCTCGTGTTAGTCAATTTGGTTTACCTAATTTCCCAAACAAAAAAACAATAACCGAATAAAAGGATTTAAAGGAGTTTAAATGAAGAACAAAAAAGTTGCAGTAACTGGAGGGCTTGGTTTCATTGGATCACACTTGGTGGAGGAACTTTGCCCGGAAAATGAAGTAGTTATTGTGGACAATGAATCCACCGGCAACATTAAAAACATTAAACACTTGGAATTAGATAATATCAGCCTTGACCTGGGTGACATCACTGAGATTGATCTTGAAAAGAGTTTTGAAGGCTGTGACTATGTTTTTCACCATGCTGCCATGGCCAGTGTTCCGGCCAGCGTAGCTGATCCACTCAACTGTAATTTAGTTAATGTCACCGGAACTTTGAAGGTTCTCATGGCCGCCCGGGACAATAACGTGAAGAAAGTTGTCTTTGCTTCATCTGCCGCAGTTTACGGAGATAACACTGACTTCCCACTTTCTGAGAATACTCCCTTAAAATCCATTTCACCTTATGCTTTGAGTAAAGCCACTGGTGAAATGTACTGTCAGCTTTTCGCTGATATTTACGGGTTATCAACTATTTCCCTCCGGTACTTCAATGTTTTTGGCCCCAGGCAGGACCCTAATTCTCAGTATGCTTCGGTAATTCCCCATTTCATCAGTTCCATGTTAAATAATGAAAGACCAGTTATATTTGGTGATGGCAAGCAGAGCAGGGATTTTATCTATGTTAAGCACATTGTGGATGCCAATTTGAAGGCCTGCCAGACCAAGGAGGCTGGTGCATTTAACATAGCAACTGGGATGAGCACCACTGTCAATCAGCTGGTGGATATAATCAACGAAGTTCTGGGGAAAGATGTGGATCCCATTTATGATGAACCAAGACCGGGTGATGTTAAACATTCACTGGCAGAGGTTTCCAAAGCCAAATCATTTGGTTTTAATCCCTCTATTAATTTTATGGGGGAACTAGGGGAAACAGTGCACTGGTTTGTTGAAAATTAAAATTTGAATAGTTAGCTGTGAATTGAAAACATGTTTTATTATTTTATTGATGAATTGCGAATAATTTGGATGAATTGCGAATATTTGATGAATTTAAGGGACTATTTCTAAGGGTGGTAATTTGGATCAGGACAAAAAACAGGATAATGTTATTTCCAGAAGCCTGAAACAGGTTTGCCATAATCCGCTCATTGTATTGATTCTCATCACCCTGGGAATTGTTTCTTATTTTTTGAGTATTCAGATGAGGATAGGTGTTCCTTACTGGGATGTTTTTAACTATCTTAACAATGCACTTTACTTTGCAGGCATGGAAGGTGGGAGTGTCTCTATATTCTTACCTCCCCTGCTTCCCTTGCTCACGTCCCTCCTTTTTAGAATGGGATATGTCTCAATTAATGCTATTTTCATTGTAAGTGGCTTGATAGCCATAGTGGGAGTTATTGGATTTTACTTCCTCTTAAAACAACGTTTTAATCCTATTCAAAGTTTTGCAGGTAGTATAATTTTCATCTCATTGCAGGTGATGCTGTCATGGGTTGTCAGTGGTGGTATAGATATCCCAGGAGTTGTTTTTTCAATCTGGGCGATTTATTTCCTGATCATTGGCTTGAAAAAGGATTCACGATTCTTATACTTTGTTCTGCCCCTCGCGGTTATTGCCATCATGGCCAGGTACACTTCTGGCCTGATAATTTTACCCATACTCCTTTACCTTCTGATAAATCTAGATGATCTTAAAACTATTGAAAACTTCAAAAAAATCATTTTAGGAGTTTTATTAGAATTTGGAGTTCTAATAGTAGGGAGTATGTATTTTTTTGTGAAATTGGGTGCTACTGCTTCCATATTCAACCTAATTTTTGCAGTTGCAACCGCCACATCCACTGGAGCCGGTGATGTGGCCTACAACCCCAACCTTTTATACTATCTTCAGAATCTATTGAATTACATCTCAGTTGGTCCCCTTCAGGGTACATATCAACAGATATTAAACCCATCCCTGGGAATCCCATCAATATTATCATATGTAATTGCCCTTATCACCATAGTTGGACTTTCATTTTACATTTACAAAGGCGCGAAATCAAGATTTGGCAGGGTTAATCCATCACCCTTAAATCGGAGTAACCTGCTGAAATTCACACTGACCCTGGTTTTAGTTGCTGGATTTGTGATCAGTTTTTACCTTAAATCCCTGATTATCAGTGAAATCCTGTTAATCTCCGTACTATATCTCTTATATCTCTTCTTATTTAACGGGGCCAGTGACGATTCTAAAGGAAAAGCTAGCCTGGATTTCATGTTTTTATCTTGGTTTGGTGTTTTTTTCGTATTTCACAGCATTTTACCATTTAAGGTTGACCGGTACTTCATTACAATGGCCCCGGCATTTGCATATTTCATAATTCTTGGTTTCAGCAAATTCATGGAGCTTGTGGATATAAAATCAAGGATTACAAAATCCAGTTTCCGAAAATGTGGAGTTTACTTGATCCTGGCACTGGTACTCTTATCATCAGCTACAACAATTTATGTCGGCCATACACCCAAAAAAACTTTTACCATTGATATTGGTAATTCAAGCGACTGGATAAAAGAGTATGACCTCTATTACCATGATAAAAACATAAGGTCTGATTATCCAAATGCAGTTAGCTGGTATCTTAAAATGGATGTGCTTGGGGCATATCCCCGATTGTTCAATACCACAGGGGAATTTGCTGATTATCTTAAAAATAATAATGTGGATTACTATATTGACTCCACCAGCCAGTCCCATCCAGACATTGAAGGTTATCATATTATCAAGTCATGGGGAGTGGTGGTAATATACCAAAAATTATAGAGGGCCAAATAATTATAGTGGCATTGTTAAAAAAGTACAAGCATGCTAAAATAGTATGACTCAAAGAATATTAGATATTAATAAAGAATTAACAGTTGATGGTAAAATAAGTTGATGGTAAAATAATTAACATTTGATGGGATAAAATATTTAAATAAGAGATGATTATACTTAAAAAAATCAAATAACCTCAATTAATAGTAGATAATAATATTTGAAAATAATAAATTTAAATTATTGAAAATTTAATAGAGAATAAATTGATTAATGTACAGTGTTTTTAATTTGAAAGATATCATTGGACAGTTATTTATTAATTGAAAAGATCATTAAAGAGGAATTCAAATGAATTGGAAAAACCAAAATGTGCTTATAACTGGCGTAGGCGGATTTGCCGGCTCTTACCTTGCTAAAGAGCTTATCAATCAAGAATCTAATGTTTATGGATTAGTTAGAAGGAGAGCTGACGGTACATTAGCCAAAAATATTGTGGATCGAGGTATTGCTGGAGCATTAACCCTTGTTGAGGGAGATCTGACTGATCTAACCTCACTGACTAATGCTATGGAAGAATCCGAACCGGATTACATTTTCCACTTGGCTGCCCAGTCCTTTGTTGAACGATCATTTGACAACTCCCAGGAAACACAGCACATTAACTGTATTGGAACTTCCAACCTCCTGGAAGCCATGCGAATGGAAGACTCCGACTCCAAAGTAGTTTTTGCTGGATCCAGTGAAGAATATGGTCTGGTATTATCTTCCCAGGAACAGTACGAAAAAGCCAAAAAAGACTACGGAACTATTTTCCCTGAACCAGAAGAAATCCCTGAGGTACCTATAAAAGAAACCAACCCTTTAAGACCAATGTCACCCTATGCAGTGTCCAAGGTCTACGGTGATTATCTCATGAGGAACTACTATCACTCCTATGGGTTAAATACCGTGGTTTCCCGTGCTTTCAACCATGAAGGAGCTGGAAGGGGAATAATGTTCGTAACCTCCGTGGTTACTAACCAGATCATGAAACTGAAATCTGGTGAATCAGACCGTATTGTCATTGGAAACCTTAATGCCCTGCGGGACTGGTCCCATGTTAAAGACATAGTCCAGGGATACCTGTTACTTGCTGAAAAAGGACAATCAGGAGAAGTTTACAACCAGGGCTCCATGCGCACCAACTCCGTACTGAGCTACATACTACTGGGCTTAGAAGAAGCAGGATGGAATGTGAATAAGATAGAAACCCTCAAAGGAGATAAACAGATCCAGGACCCCAATGAAATGGATAACAGTTCTATCTTTGGAATTAAATTCCCAAAAACCAAGATTGACCAGTTAATTTTAGAGGAAAAACTGGAATACACCCTGGAGGATAAGGGAATACGAGTTAACACCGAACAAGGTGATGTTACAATAGAATTCAATCCGGACAGATTCCGACCGGCTGAAGTCCCAATTCTACTGGCTGACACCAAGAAGATCCAGGCTATTGGTGGTAAAATCGATTACACCCTCAATGATATAGTGAAGGATCAACTGAATTATTTCCTGAAAAAAGAGAATAGAACTTCCTAAAACTCTTTTTTTTACCTATTTTTTTCTAAAATAGACTGGATTTAAAATAATATCTTTGTTAGAATATGGAATGTCCATGAAAGCCCGTGCCAAAAGTTTGAAGAACAAATTAATATCAGAACAAACTGATAAAACCCATATACAACTCTTCAGATACGTTTTCACAGGCGGGGCTGCATTCATTGTTGATTTTTCATTGCTTTTGATCCTTACTAATTTTTTTGGAATTTATTATCTGACTTCAGCAGCGGTAGCATTTGTTTTAGGTTTAATAGTTAATTATGTCCTCAGTATAAACTGGGTTTTCAACAGAAGGACTATGGATAATAGGAAGCTCGAGTTTGGGGTTTTTACATTAATAGGATTAGTGGGTATTGTTTTAAATGAAGTATTTATATGGTTTTTTACTGAAAATTTAGGAATTAATTACCTATGGTTATCCAAGATCATGGCTGCATTTATTATTCTATTCTGGAATTTCTTTGCCAGGAAATTTGCTTTATTCAGATAAACCCCATCATCTAAGAAACTATCACCTAAGAAACTATCACTAGTTAACTAAGATTTAAGTATCCACCATTATCAGTATCCAAATAAACAATAATTTTATTAAAGATAGATAGGGATATTGAAAATGTTAAAACTTTAGTAACGGTAAAACATGACTAAAACTCCAAAAAAAGCCATTATTATTGGTGCGGGTCCTGCAGGGTTGACAGCCGCCTATGAGTTACTTGATAAAACAGATATAAAACCGATTATATATGAATCAAGTGATTCTATTGGAGGAATTTCAAAAACCATTAATTACAAAGGTAACAGGATCGATATTGGTGGACATCGTTTCTTTTCAAAATCACCACAAATTATGGAATGGTGGACCAATATTTTGCCCCTTCAGGGCACACCAGCACGTGATGATAAATTAATGGAACGTGAAATACCCATTAATCAGGAATATGTAAAAAGGGATATAAGGTCTGGAAAAACTGTAACCCTCCCTTCACCCGACCCTGAAAAGACAGATAAAGTAATGCTCAAACGCAGCAGATTATCACGGATTTTTTTCCTTAGAAAATTCTTCGATTATCCTGTGTCATTAAATTACAATACATTCTCCAATTTAGGAGTCACAAGAACTATTAAAATTGGTCTAAGTTACATTAAAACATCCGTTCACAAGATAAAACCTGAAAAATCCCTCCAGGACTTTTTCATCAATAGATTTGGCATGGAACTGTACCTCACCTTCTTTAAGGATTACACTGAAAAAGTGTGGGGTGTCTCCTGCAGCAAAATCACCGCTGAATGGGGTTCCCAGCGAATAAAAGGACTTTCTATTTATAAAACTATTGTTCATGCATTGAAAAAGAATTTATCCAGTGATTCTTCCATACATCAGAAGAACGTGGAAACAAGTTTAATAAAAGAGTTCATGTATCCCAAATACGGGCCGGGCCAGTTATGGGAGGAAGTCGCCGGGATTATAATGGAAAATGGCGGAGAGATCCATACCAGTAATAGAGTGACCAGTATAACTGCCAGCGAAGATCTTGTATCTCAAATTACTGCTGTTGATAAATCCACCGGGACTTCACATGAGATATCAGCAGACTATTTCATTTCAACAATGCCAGTGCAGGATTTGATTAATTCATTACAGTGTGATGTGCCGGAAGATGTTTTAGATGTGTCTAACGGCCTCATGTACCGTGATTTTATAACCGTGGGCCTGTTACTGGATAAATTAAAGATTAAAAATGAAACCAAAACACCAACAATTAACAATTTAGTGCCGGATAACTGGATCTATATCCAGGAAAGAGACGTGAAAATTGGCAGGCTTCAAATATTCAATAACTGGAGTCCGTACATGGTTAATGATGTTGATGATGTATGGATTGGTCTTGAATATTTCTGTAATGAGGGCGATGACTTGTGGAGCATGACCAAAAGAGATTTCCAACGATTTGCCATTGATGAGCTTGAAAAAATAGGGATCATTGATCCAGAGGATGTGAAGGATGGCGTGGTTATTAAAGTTAAAAAAACGTACCCTGCTTACTTTGGAACATATCCTCAGTTTAATCTAATCAGAGAATATACTGACCAGTTCAAAAACCTGTTCTTAATTGGAAGAAACGGTATGCACCGTTACAACAACATGGATCATTCCATGTTAACTGCCATGGCTGCTGTTGATAATATTATCAAGGGTGAAACTTCCAAGGATAACCTTTGGGAGATCAACACTGAAGAAGACTACCATGAATCAGACTAGGTTAAATAATTTATAAATAATCGTTATTTAAAGCTAATAAATCTTAAAAAGGCTAATAAATACTTTAAAAAGGCTAATGAAGTTAAGATTAAATCTTTAAAAATATTAAAATTTTTAATTCAATTTAAGTTTTACCTTAAAATTCCTTCATTTTTTCGGGCATTGTTCTTCTTATTTTACTTAAATAGCAATATAAAAAAAAGGTTATAATTTAATGTAAATATGTCTCCAGTGCATTATAGATGCTACAATTAACCATATTAGGACTACGAGAAGTCCATAAGCCACCATCCCTGCACCAGGCCCTAATATGTCCATGAAATATATGGTAGATACATCGTAGAAACTGAGGGGGATCTCTCCCATGTTGGTGAAAAAATCCATGTGCATGGGTATGGTGAATACAATGGAAAGTATGTAGATCACTAGAGCATTAAGACCCATGGGGATGGCCCAGAAGAAAGCATTAGGCCACCTTTTAATATCAAGATAGGAGAACATCAATGTCAGGAATAAGGTTCCTATGCCTGCGCATACCAGAATAAAACTGGAGGTCCAGAGCTGTTTGTTAATGGGTAAAACCTGGGAAACTAGTAAACCAATTATGATGGATATAAGCCCACTTGCCAGTAGAATACCCATGGTTTTCCAGTTGTGATCGAGTAACTGTAATGTTCGGCCAATGCATAATCCCAGTAAAACCAGAGCAGTTGCAGTGAGAATACTCAAAATACCTTCGGGATCACCATTTGCATTAATGGTATGATTTGGCGTTAAAATCTGAAGGTCCAGCCAGTCATCAACGTTGTTTCCCGGATCTAATGTGCCTGCAGGTATTCCAGGCGCCCCCACACCAAGGAGAATTGCGCCGTGCACCAATAGAAGGATAGCCGCGGCCAGGAGTATCCAGCGAGGTTTCGATCTTGCCAGTGGCGCAGCACAAAGTGATGAAAGAGCAATGAGTTGCAGTACTCCTGGGATTCTTATCATGGTGAAATTGGAAGTGAACCAGTTAAGTCCCACGCCAATAAGGAAAAGTGCAACCACTCTAAAAAGGAAATGACCCCATAAACTACGTTTAGAAGCTCCAGAACGAGCGGCAAAGGAGTAAGCCATGGATACCCCTACAATAAAAAGGAAGGATGGAAAAACCAGATCAGCAATGGTAAGACCATTCCAGGAAGCATGTTCAAAGATCCATGGGGTGGATTCAGAGAAGGCCATGGCATTTACAAAGATCATCGCGGCAACGGCAAGGCCTCTGAACACGTCCAGGGAGATCACTCTTTTCTTTTTCACTGTACTTTCTGTACTACTTACCATACTGTTAATAGTTTCACCCATTAAATTCCCTCGTGTTTATCATTTCTATTCCGTTATTATGTCATCAGACCCCTATCTACATCCAACTCATTTAGATACCACACAGATAACTCATGATAAGTCATCCAGATGCGTGATTTTTACTGTGAGATATTTAAATCTACAGAGATGTTAATCCCTGACTCTTATTTGTCAGGGTTAAAAATTGGCATCTGCTGCGGAAAGGATATCCTGTGATTCTTCCTGGTTAACCAGACCAAAATTATTACCACCAACTTCAGATTTAGAACCAGTTATTGAGTTTGAAACCTGTTTAGCGGTTGTGACTCCGGGATTGGTGTTTACAATAAATCCGGCAACTTCAGAAGTTACTCCTCCAAATAGGCTGTTATCTGCAGTGGCTATTTGATCTGGGAATTTGAACACCCTGTAGGAAAGGAAATCCAACAATCCATTGTTTTGAGGGTTAACCATATCAGTGCTCAACATCATATATTTGGTTCCATTGAAGAGCCCCCTGGGTAGGGTGACAACAATAATACTATTTTTGGTGGTTACTGTGGGTTGCTGGTTAGAGGTTATACTGTTTTTGGCAAGTGTTTGGTATTCGGCTTTTCCATTTTTGGCCAGTATATCCACTCGTTTAACATCAGTTCCATTGAACAAACGGAGGTGGAAGTTGTATCCTAAACCGTTATTCACTGACTGTGATTGTGAGAAGAGGTATACGTTGTTGTCATCATAGGCAACTCCTGCTGCAGATAGATCATCACCTTTCTGTAGTAATCCAGTTTTATCATCATTTTTAACATCCTGATATGAACTGGATGGCAGGGTAGTCCATATTGAATCGATACTTCCAATCTTCTGTATGTCTATTTTATGATAGGTGGCAAATATCTCATCGGTCCTTATAAATGAAAGCAAGAGATCCCTAAGAGCGGTCACCTGAGATGCATGTGCCTTGATAGCTTTTTCCTTGGCTGCCTCCTGTGTAGCATTCAAAGAAGTAGAATACCAGTCAGCATCAAGCACACCTAGTTCGGATGGGAAATGAAGTGTTCTACTTGGCTGGTAGTTAAGGGGACTTGGCCAGGCAATACCCTTGTGAACCAGATAAGTGTAGCTCTTACCAGTATAATTGGTCTGTAATGCAGAATACCTTACAAATGCACTGGTGGCAAAGTGATCAGGGTGATCATCTCCATCATCAGGATAGTAGATAATGGTTGGTTTGTAATCCTTCATGATCTGCTCCAGGTTCTTAACCACATTGGCACCGGTATAGGGTGCATTTTTTTCATAGGTGAAATTATAAGGAGAATGATCGTTCTGATTGGACCCCGAAGTACGCTTATAAGCTGTGTCCCAGTTTGTTTCCAAAAGATTTTTTAGTGATCCATCGGGATAGCCCAGGAAAATTATATTATTCGAACTTAATCCCAATGCAGTAACGGCATTAATAGCCTCAGTATGACGCAGGTCACCTATGGTACCCTTGTAATTGACATTGTTGGTATTGGTTAAATACTTCTTAAAGTCTTCAGGACTCATTGCATCTCCAGTGGTCACCATAACCACTTCCACCGATGCATTTTTTTCCAGTGCTTTTTTAATAAGTCCTCCTGTACCTAAAGACTCATCATCAGGATGCGGAGCAACTATCAGTATCCGATCCGAAGCACTTATCTCAGGCAGGGTGCTGTACTGTAGATCTTCAACATAAACAGTGTACATATAAAATACAGCTCCTAAACCAAGAAGAGAAACTATTACTAATATCACAACACCCTTAGTTAGTCTAAATCTAGAATTATCATTATCATCAACCATTAAAAATACCTCCCCAATTTAACTTCAACTATTTTTTAAGTTCACAGAGTATAAATAAATTTATATTATTTTATGTGAACATGCGGTATTTTAGAAGTTAAGATTAAAGCATGTATAATATCCCTTTTAATAATTATGAGAGAATTTAAAAAGATTTTCAACATTTATCAACAGGTGACAATCTGTGAAAATATTTCCCTGGCTTTTTATGGGATAAATATATAATTCATCCCCATAGAGAATATTGACCCTAATAATGTTTACAATCAATGAAATCATAATTACAATTAAAGCATATTGATTTTTAATATAAATCAACGTCTTAAAAATTTATTAACCACTTAAAGGGTAATTAAACTGCATGATAATTGGGTAATGTGGATTGAAATTTATTTAAATTGCGTTAATGGATTCAATATGATTTTCAATAAATTTCATCTAAAAAAGATTTTTTTAAACTGCAAAACGAAGGGAACTGGTACAGAGTTATATTGATTGTTATGAATAAGTGAGAAAATATCGTTTTAAAAAACACCTATAATAAGTATCATAAGATTTATCCATAAGCGCCATAACAACTTTTGAATGTTTTTAATAATTCTATTTATATTTTAAATTATTATAATTCATTTTAAAATCATTGCAAAAAGTTTATGAGAAAAGTTTAATATATGGCAAGTTAAAGATACTTTATATAACAGTAAAGAGATTAAATGACTTAGAAAAGATTAAAATCTTCTTAATAAGTTTATTTAAATAATGATTTGTATTATCATGGAACATCAATACATCATTAACCCGTGAAACTCCACGGACTCTGTTAAGTATACCCTGTTAAGTAATAACTCATAAGCATTCTCAAGTAAAAAGATTTATATACATAAAGGAGACCACCTATTTATCATGATTATTCATGCTAATGTGTTCAGTTATCTTATTGCCCTGGCTGCAGCCATAATACTCAGCTTGGTTTTAAGGCTTCCTTTACTCCCAGATAAGCCTATGAGGCATTCCTGGACCATCAGTGCTGTTTTCCCAACTGCAGTGTTGGCTGTTGGCTTTTACGCCATGGTTTACGAGTTAGGTTACCAGGGATATGTTGTTGCATTAATCACTGGGATTATCACTGCTTTATTTGCCAAATTTATTTTGGAAAAGGTAGTTCCTGTACCAGAATCGGAGGAATCCCATGAATAAAATTGGAGGAATCCCATGAATGAAATTTTAGGAATAGCAATTGCTGCTGTTATCTCCTGGTTGAACTTCGTCCTGATAGACACTTGGATGGGACTTCCAGAAGCACCTGGAGTTAAAGGTGCCGATGTAATCGGCAGATCAATTAAGGAAAGAGGCGGGGATCTGGCAGGAGGATTCTTCCAGGGAAACATTGTATGCTCACCAGATGCATCCGCAGGGACATTACTGGCCGCTATAGGCTGTTACGCCATAGGAACCCCAGAAGGAGGGTTAATAGCTGCCGTACTGGTCTACTTCGGGAACCGGTTATGTGCTGACCCCGGATATGCAGGTACCACCGGAGCCCTCACCATTACAGTTATAATATTCTTAACCTCATTTATTGGTTTTAAAACCGAATACTTTATTATAGGCATGGTACTGGCTATTGTAACCATACAGGGCCTATACCACCCTGGAGCCTCACGTCTTTTAGGGAAAATAGCCCAGAAAATGGGGAGACACACCAAGTTAACTTAGGTGCAAATCATGTTAATCGAAATATTAGGTATAATAGTAGTACTCATGGCACTGCGCACACTGGTAGCCCAGAACCGTTCAGAACGTTTACTCTACCTTAACGTTATTGGTTTCAGCATGTCTGCAATCATTGCCTTATACATACAGACACCCTTCGGAGCAATCATGGCCATCACATTCTTTGTTACATCC
>Ga0074198_1001676_pt1 | contig 13744 bp, 11 predicted proteins | sample EPASupsiteSAE323_FD_64527 | JGI IMG/M metagenome (GOLD analysis project Ga0074198, IMG submission 64527) | Bioremediated contaminated groundwater from EPA Superfund site, New Mexico - Sample SAE3-23 | ecosystem: Environmental > Aquatic > Deep subsurface > Groundwater > Contaminated ...
GAGGAGATCGGTATCGACGAACTGGAAGGGGCGATTGAGAACCTGGTATTATCCGGGCAAACCGGCGCGGACAACCTGGAGATCATGGTAAGCACCCGCCAGCGCAACGCCCTGGAACGGGCCCGGCAGCACGTATTGGATACCCGGGAAGGGCTGCGGGAAGCCCCGCTGGACTGCTTGGGGGTGGACCTGGGCGGAGCCCTGGAGGCCCTGGGCGAGATCACCGGCAAGAACCTCAAGGAAGAAGCCATCAATCGCATCTTTCACGACTTTTGCATCGGGAAGTAGAGAGTTGATTTAACACAGATGGACACAGATGCTGCGCTGCACAGATGAACACGGATTAATAATCAATGTGATAAGGATAAAGTCTCTGACCAAGTATAAATTGATGGCTTTATGGGCTTCTTGCTTATTACTTGGTCAATTCTATATCATTAATTTATCGACCAAACAATCTGTGTTCAGCTGTGGTTAATTTATAATTTTGGAGGCTTTTATGATTTATTCGGCGGGGAGTTATGATGTGGTGGTGATTGGGGCGGGGCATGCCGGATGTGAGGCAGCCTTGGCCGCGGCCCGCATGGGCTGCAGCACCCTGATGATCACCCTTTCCATTCAGCATATTGCCTTGATGCCGTGCAACCCTTCCATTGGCGGGCCGGCCAAGGCCCAGGTGGTGCGGGAGATCGACGCCCTGGGCGGGGAGATGGCGCTTAATATCGACAAGGCCAATATCCAGATCCGTATGATCAATACCGGCAAAGGCCCGGCGGTGCAGGCTCTGCGCGCCCAGGCCGATAAAGAAGAGTATCACCGGGAGATGCTGCGCACCCTGGAGTCGACGCCTAATCTCAATATATTGATGGCCGAGGTGGAAAAAATCGAGGCCGAGTCGGGCCGTGTCGCCGCGGTGGTTACCCGTACCAAGGCACGCTTTGCCTGTAAGGCGGTGGTCATTACCTCGGGGACTTATCTCAAGGGGCGGGTAATTATTGGCGATCTGGCCTTTGACAGCGGTCCCGGCAACCAGATCCCGCCCTTGCGCTTATCGGAAAACCTGCGGGAGCTGGGGATTGAGCTGGGGCGCTTCAAGACCGGCACTCCGCCCCGTATCGATGCCCGCACCGTAGATTTCAGCAAGATGGTGGAGCAACCAGGCGATCCCAAACCGCTGCGGTTTTCCTTTATCAGTCCCCGGACCCCGCGGCAGCAGCTTTCCTGCTGGCTGACCCGCAGCAACCCGGAGACCCATCGCATCGTCATGGACAATATCGATAGGGCTCCGCTCTTTACCGGCATCATCAAGGGCCGGGGGCCGCGCTACTGCCCCTCTTTTGAGGACAAGGTGGTGCGGTTTTCGCACAAGGACAATCACCAACTCTTCGTGGAGCCGGAGGGGCGCCGCACCAACGAGATGTACGTGCAGGGCCTCAACACCAGTCTGCCAGAGGATGTGCAGCTCCAGGTGCTGCACAGTATCGCCGGGCTGGAACACTGTAAGATGATCCGCACCGGCTATGCCATAGAATATGATTATGTGGTACCCTCCCAGCTGAAACTCAGCTTGGAGACCCGCCAGGTGAACGGGTTGTTTACCGCCGGACAGATCAACGGGACCTCCGGCTATGAGGAGGCGGCCGCCCAGGGGATTATCGCCGGGATCAACGCCGCCCGGAAGGTACAGGACCAGGAGCCCTTTATACTTAAACGCAGTGAGGCCTATATCGGGGTATTAATTGACGACCTGGTCACCAAGGAAAATGACGAGCCCTACCGCTTGCTGACCTCGCGGGCCGAATACCGCCTCCTGCTGCGGCAGGACAATGCTGATCTGCGGTTGACTGAAAAAGGGCATGATATAGGTTTGGTAAACAGCCGGCGCTGGGATAGCTTCCGGGAGAAGCAAGACCTGCTAGAGCGGGAAAAAACCCGGCTGCAGGAGGAGTATGTACTGCCGCTGGATGACCGCATGGCGGAACTTCTGGAGAGCAAGCACAGCGCCGCTCTGCGTGACCGCATTTCTTTATGGGAACTCCTGCGGCGGCCGGAGATCAAGATCGAAGACTACCCGACCCTGGAACTGATGGAAGAATATGATCTGGATGTCATGGAGCAGTTGGAGCTCCAGGCCAAGTACGAGGGATATATCCGCAAGCAGGAGGACCAGGTGCGCCGCTTTGAGAAAATGGAAGCCCGCAAGATACCGGAGGACATAGATTACCAGGAAGTCTACGGCCTGGCCTTCGAGGCTTTGCAGAAATTAAATGCGGTAAGACCGGCTTCAATCGGCCAGGCATCGAGGATTGCCGGGGTTAACCCCGCCGACATAAATATTTTATTGGTTTTTCTTGAGAAAAAAAGAAGGAAATAGAAAACTTATATGGAATATAATGTTAAATCATTTACAAAGTTGCTTTGGCGGGAAAACGCGCTCCACAACCTGGTCAGCCGTAAGACCAGCCCGGAGGACCTGCAGCGGCATATCGAGGACAGTCTGCGGCTGCTCGATTTTACCCCGCTGCCGCCCGGGGCACGGCTGGTTGACATAGGCAGTGGAGCCGGTTTCCCCGGGCTCCTGCTGGCGATGGCCCGTCCGGAGGTAGAGGTTACCTTGCTGGAGTCCGATGGCAAGAAGTGTCAATTCCTGAATCTGGTCCGAGAGGAACTGGGTTTGGAGCAAGTCAGGGTGGTGTGCCGGCGGGCGGAGGAAGTCGGGCATGACCCGGCCTGGCGGGAGGGCTTTGACTATTGCCCCTCTCGTGCCGTAGCCGCCATGAACATTATGTTGGAATACGGACTGCCTCTCTTGAAGGTAGAGGGCCGACTGCTCCTCTGGAAGGGGCGCAATTACACGATTGAGATGGAAGAGGCGCAGAATGCGCTGGAAACGTTGGGGGGAATGGTGGAGGACATATTCCACTATACTTTGATGGAAGATCTTGACCGGGTGATCATATCTATTAGAAAGACAAGCCATACGCCGGATAAATATCCGCGCCGGGTGGGGGTTCCATCAAAGCGACCTTTATAGTCTGAGGAGGTGCGCGTAATGGTACTTAAACACCTGGAGCGAATGCTGGGCCGGGACCACGCGGCCCGTATTGCCAACCTGCCGGTAGACCGGATAAAACCCAATCCCTTTCAACCCCGCCGCAATTTCCCAGAAAACGAACTGGCGGAACTGGCCCAGTCCATTCGGGCTTATGGGCTGCTCCAGCCGGTGATTGTTCGAGAACAGGGAGAGAACTACCAACTTATCGCCGGTGAACGACGCTTTCGGGCTTGCTGTTTGCTGGGGCACACCAGCATACCTGCTGTAATCCAGACCCTTGATGACGAAAAGGCGGCGGCCTTCGCCTTGATCGAGAACCTGCAACGCCAGGAACTGAACTATTTTGAGGAAGCTCGGGCTTATCAAGTGCTTCTCAAGAGCTTTGGGCTTACCCAGGAGGAACTGGCCCGGCGGGTGGGACGCAGTCAGTCCTCGATTGCCAACAAACTGCGGCTGCTCCGGCTAGCCCCGGAGGTGCAGGGCATTATCGTTACCGATACGGTCAGTGAGCGGCATGCCCGGGCTCTGCTGCGCCTGAATTCCAGTGAGATGCAGATGGAGGTAATCCGCCGTATCTACGACCAGGAGCTTACCGTAAAAGAGACGGAGCAGTTGGTGGAAAAACTGAGTCAGAACAACCTGCCCCAGGAGGTGAGGGATCGACCCGGGGTTCAAAGCATCGCCCCCATCATCCGTGATGCCCGAATATTTATGAATACCATCAAGGAAACCGTCAAACGTGCGCGCAAAACCGGGGTGGACATCTTCATGATCGAAAAAGACAGCGAGGAAGAATACGAGATAACCATCCGCGTAACCAAAAACACCCACGACCTAAAACTCGCCGCGCGGAGATAGGAAAGGTTAATCGTGCCCCTGTTTTCCCTGCCCCGCTATGATACCGGACACGATTTCTTCGGTGTGCATGCCGCGGGAGCCTTTGACCAGGACGGCGTCGCCGGGCGTCAGCAGTTCTTGCAGGCGGGCGACCGCTTCATGGTTGCCCGGGAAGGATTCGACCAGGGTGGACCCGCTGGCCGCCATAGCGCCGTCGGCTATGCCGGCGGCCCTTTCCCCCACCGTCAACAGGCAGTCAATGCCCAAATCGGCTACGGTTTTGCCCAGGTCATAATGGCTCTGTTCCGACAGGGCGCCTAGTTCAAACATATCGGCCAGGACCGCGATACGGCGGCCGGTCGGCTTCAGATCGGCCAGCACGGCCAGCGCAGCCCGCATGGAGTCGGGGCTGGCGTTGTAGGTGTCGTCTATGATATGAATGCTGCCGCAGTCAATGATCTGCAGGCGCATTTTTTCACCGTGGAAGTTGGCCAGAGCCCCGGCGGCAGCGTCTAGCTCGATGCCGCAAAGGTCGGCAACCGCCAGGGCGGCCAGGGCGTTGTAGACATGGTGCCGGCCAGGGACCGGTAAGCTTACCGGCTGACGCCCGCTGGCGCAGACCAGAATAAAACTGACTCCGGAGCGGTCAGAGACGAGCTCCTCGGCCCGATAGTCACACCAGTTAGCCATGCCGAAAAATACGGCTTTTTGCGGTAAATGGTCGTGCTGCGGCGCTAATAAGGGATCATCGCCCTTCAGCACCATAATGCCGCTTTCACTCATACCCGCACCCACCGAGAGTTTTTCCCGCAGGATATTTTCCTGGCTGCCTAATTGTTCGATATGGGAAATGCCGATATTGGTGATAACCCCTATATCTGGACGGGCAATAAGAGATAATTCGGCAATCTCCCCGAATTCGCTCATACCCAGCTCAAACACCCCGGCTTGATCGCCGTCATCCAGGGTTAACAGGGAGAGGGGCAGGCCGACCTGGCTGTTCATATTGCCGGCGGTCTTAGCTACCTGCCAGCGGGAAGCCAGAGCTGCCGCGATCATATCTTTGGTGGAGGTCTTGCCTACACTGCCGGTTACGGTTATCAGGGGAAAAGAAAAGCGCAGGCGGTGGTAACGGGCAATGTCCTGCAGAGCCCGCCGGGTATCCGGTACTTCCACCCAGGTAGTCAGTTTGGTAAGGGGAGTCGGGGGACGGGATACCACCGCGGCCACGGCGCCGTGCTCTACCGCCGAAGCGATATAGTCATGGGCATCGACCCGCTGACCGATCTGGGGAACAAAGAGCGAATCCGGCCCAGCCTGCTGCGAATCTATGACAACTGAGCTTACCGCCAGGGTAGGTTCGCCGGATAACCGACCCCCGGTGGCATGGGCTATTTGCGCGATGCTAAGCGGTTTCATTCGTTTCCCTCCATCAGGCGGGCAGCTCGGCCAGAACCTGAGCCACCAATTCCCGTTCATCCATATGGTGTTTTACCCCGCGAATTTCCTGATAGGATTCGTGACCCTTGCCGGCCAGAATCGCCACATCGCCCGGCTGGGCATGTTGAATCAGATAGCGAATGGCCTCCTGGCGGTCGTTAATAATAATATACTGTCCCCCGGTGGGATTTATACCTTGCTGGATATCGGCGAAGATGCTGGCCGGTTCTTCGTTCCGAGGATTATCCGTGGTCAGTATGGAGAAATCCGCCATTTGGCCGGATATGCGCCCCATATCGAAGCGGCGCTGGCGGTCGCGGTTGCCGCCGCACCCGAAAAGACAGATCAGGCGCTTCGGCTGATAGGCCCGCAGGGTATTCAGCAAATTCTCCAAGCTGATGGCGTTATGGGCATAATCAATTAACAGAGTAAAATGGGGCAAAGCCGGGACCTGCTCAATGCGGCCCCGTACCCGGATATTTGATAGCGCACGGTTGATGCCTTCCGGAGTGGCCCCCAATGGCAGACAGGCGGCAATAGCCGCCAGCGCGTTATATACGCTGAAATCGCCGGGAATACCTACTGTAACCGGGAAAGCCGCATCCGGGCCGGTTAGCTTGAATTCAACCCCCAACCAGCCGGGTTGAGAAAGCCGGGTTACCGAGTCCGCCCGGTAGTCCGCCTCGGCCGACATACCGTAGGTAAGGACCTGACCATGGTTGCCGGCCCGCATAGCGCGGTGCTCGGGATCATCGATATTCAACAGACCCAGGCGACACATCTTGAACAGCAAGGTTTTACAATATAGATAGTTTTCATAATTCGGGTGCTCGTTGGGACCGATGTGGTCCGGCGATATATTGGTAAAGATGCCGATATCGAAGTCACAGCCGGTGACCCGGTCCATCAGTAAACCCTGGGAGGAAACCTCCATCACAGCGCTGTCACAGCCGGCGTCCCGCATAGCCCGGAATAGCTTTTGCAGCTCATAGGATTCCGGAGTGGTGTTTTTGGCCGGGGTGCGAGTGTCGCCGACAATAGTCTCAATAGTGCCGATTAATCCGGTGCGGTGGCCGGCCTCCTCTAATATGGCTTTGATCATATAGGTAGTAGTGGTTTTTCCTTTGGTGCCGGTAACCCCAATCAACGTCAACTCCCGCGAGGGATGACCAAACCAGGCGGCGGAAACCAGAGCCAGCACCTGGCGGCTGTTTTCCACCTGGATAATGGTGACACCCGGCGGAGCCTCTACCGGCTTCTGCACCACCAGGGCGACCGCGCCGGCCGCACAAGCGGCAGAAATATATTGATGCCCATCGGTCACCGTACCTTCGATACAGACGAAGAGACCTCCGGGCACTACATAACGAGAATCATAAGCCACCCCGCTGATCTCAATGCCAACATCCCCAGCGGTCAGCGAGTAATTCATTCCATCCAAAAGCTCCTTGAGCAACATAATAAAAACTAACCTCCAGAAGTAATTAGCCACAGATTTTGAGATGGTATTAAATTGATATCCGCCCTGAAAACACATTGTTGCACGTGTAACATATCGGGTCTAGACCAAGTAACATATGGGTTTTCATGCCACTAGCGGTGACCACTTCCGTGGTCATGAAGGTCTGTGGTTAATTAAAAGTTATATCTCCCCGTCGAAGACTCTGGTCGAGGGGCCGGTGAGGAAGAGATGGCCGTTCGAGGCGTTCCATTCGACATAGAGTTCGCCGCCGATCTGCTGCACGGTCACCTGGCGCTCGCAGCGTCCGGTCAGTACACCCCCCACCACGGATACACAGCAGCCGGTACCGCAGGCCAGAGTTTCCCCGGTGCCGCGTTCCCATACCCGCATCTTCAGATGCCGGCGGTCCACTACCTGGGCAAATTCGGCATTAACCCGGCGGGGGTAGAAGGGATGGCATTCCATAGCCGGACCGAACTTATCCAGGTCCAAGCCGTCCACATCATCGATAAAAGTTACCGCATGGGGATTGCCCATGGAAACCGGGCTGACGCGGAAAATTGATCCGGCCACTTCCAGGGGATGATCAATGCAGAATTCTTCGTCGTAATCTACGGGAATCAATTTCGGCTCCAGGATAGGAGGCCCCAGGTCGGCGGTTATCATGGAGACCTTACCGTCGGTAACCGACAGCTGCAAATGCTTGATGCCGCCCAGTGTTTCGACGGTTACGGCGGTCTGCTGGGTAAGCCCGTAGTCATAGACATACTTACCTACGCTGCGCAGCGCGTTGCCGCACATCTCAGCCTCAGTGCCGTCCGGGTTGAAAACCCGCATACGAAAATCGGCCTGTCCTGAGGGACAGATCAGGATCATGCCATCGGAGCCCACCCCGTAATGGCGGTTGCTCAGACGGATGGCCCAATCGGAGAGATTGTCCAGTTGCTGGTCGATACAGTTTATATAAACATAATCATTACCCAGAGCCTGCATCTTGGTAAATTTCATATTATAAGGCCTCCCGCTCAGGCCAGGGCCTGTTCCAGGTCGCGAATGATATCTTCGGCGCTCTCGATACCTACCGATAGGCGCAGCAGTTTGTCGGTAATACCGACCCGTTCTCTAATTTCCTGGGGAATAGAGGCATGGGTCTGCACCATGGGATAGGTAATCAGCGATTCGGTGCCGCCCAGGCTTTCCGCGAAAATGATGAGCTTGACCCGGCCCAGTACCTGCTCGACCAGTCGGGCGTCGGTGACGGTAAAGGAGATCATACCGCCGAAGCCGGAGGCCTGGCGCTTGGAAAGCTCATAGGATTCATGTTCCGGCAAACCTACAAAATAGACCTGCTCCACCTTGGGATGCTGTTTCAGCCAGTTGGCCAGGATCATGGCGTTTTGCTGGTGCCGCTCCATGCGTACGGCCAGGGTTTTGATACCGCGCAGTAAGAGCCAGGAATCCAGCGGTGCCAGCCCCGATCCCTCGGTCTTTATTATCAGACGCAGCTCTTCGGCGAGCTTGTCGTCGTTAACTACAATCAACCCGGCCATGGTATCATGATGTCCGGCCAGGAATTTGGTGCCGCTGTGGATGACGATATCCGCCCCCAAATCCAGCGGCCGCTGGTAATAGGGAGTGAGGAAGGTATTGTCTACCACGGTAAGGATATGGCGGGCCTTCGCGATATTGGCGATAGCCGCAATGTCCGCCACCTTCATCATAGGGTTGGTAGGAGTCTCAATAAAAATCATCCGGGTACTGGGCCGGATAGCCGCAGCCACGGCTTCCAGCGAGCAGGTATCTACATAGGTAAATTCCACATTGTACTTGACCCAAATCTGCTCAATCAGGCGATAGGTCCCGCCGTAAAGGTCGTCCGACACCACCACATGATCGCCCGCCGCCAGCAGGGAAAAGATAGCGGTAACCGCTGCCAAACCGCTGGAGAAAGCATAGCCGTATTGCCCGTTTTCCAGCAGGGCTATGGTATCCTCCAGTTCCTCGCGGGTAGGGCTCTGTCCCCGGGAATAATCGTATTTACCCTGATCGGTCAGGGAGGCATGTTTATAGGTAGCAGTCTGGTATATGGGGTAGCTAATTGCTCCGGTATAGGGATCATACCCCTGATATCCGTGAACTACCTTGGAATCCAGGCTCCAGTTCTTTTTTTCTTCACGCGGATTTGTCATAACGGTCCTCCATTTCCAATAACCCTTGCGGATTTAATCAATAAATATAACTCAATAGATAACAACATTACAATATAATGGTAGACATAATGCGGCTAAATATACACTAATCTCTTTAACACGTTACCATAAACCGGTTAGCATGTTCAAGTAAAGCCGATGTAAATCAACTGTCGCAGTAGACTAAAGATGCGCATCAACTGAAGGAACCATAGCTGGGTCAGGAGACGAATTTAACACAGATGGACACATACCTTCATTACCACGACGGTGGTCACCGTTAGTTGAATGAAAACCCAAGGGTTACTTGGTCTCAACCCGATATGTACAGGTCCAGCAACATGTTTTCATGGCTGATGCCTTCGGCACACGGATGGACACGGATTTTATGTACAATGGCATCTATAATATGCCGTTTACATGCCAGCGAAGTAATAACAACGGTATGCGAGGCAAGATTGCCGCGCTGCGCTCGCAATGACACCCTAGGAAGCACATGGATGGCGAGCATAACGCTTTATCCAAGCAGGAGGGAAGGCGGGTGGAAACCGGCATTCTTCTCATTAAACCTTAATTTATTATGCTACGGGTTTTCATAATACCCTCAACATTAGACCGCCCGACAGCGGGATAATGCGTTATGATTGCCGCCGCCGAGCATGTGACGCATTTTCAATCTACTGTGAACGTTGAATAATTAGACATCACCTATTTTTCTTGTCAGAAAAAGCAGGGGAGAGTATATTTTAGGGCAGGGATTTTGTTTGGTTTTGGTGAAATAATAAGGAAAGCATACTGAGAGGTGGAGAAGAGTTGGGTAAAGTAATAGCCATTACCAACCAAAAAGGCGGGGTGGGTAAGACCACTACGGCGGTTAACCTGGCTGCCTGCATCGCGGCCCGGGGGCACAAGGTGCTGCTGGTGGATGCCGATCCGCAGGGTAACGCCTCCAGTGGGCTGGGAATCAATCGCAAGGCTTTGCAGTATTGCATGTACAACATGCTCATTGAGGGAGTAGAGCCGCAGAAGATCGTGACCCCGACCAAGCAGGAGCGGCTCGATGTTTTGCCGGCCACTATGGAATTGGCTGCCGGCGAGGTGGAGTTGGCCAGCCGGGAGCAGCGGGAATATGCGCTGAAAAAGGCTCTGTCCGGGCTGGTTCCGCAGTATAAATACATATTGATAGATTGTCCCCCTTCCCTGGGGCTCCTGACCATAAATGCGCTTACCGCCGCCAATTCAGTTTTAATCCCGCTGCAATGTGAGTACTATGCGCTGGAGGGACTCAGCCAATTGATGGATAGCATATTTCTGGTACGGAAAAGATTGAATCCGCAACTTAAGGTGGAAGGGATCGTCTTTACCATGTTTGACGGGCGCACCAATTTGTCCATCCAGGTGGTGGACGAGGTGAAACGCCACTTCAAGGATCAGGTTTACCGAACGATTATTCCCCGCAATATACGGTTAAGTGAAGCCCCCAGTCATGGCAAGGCGGTTATCAATTACGATCCGCGCTCGCGGGGGGCCGAGGTATATAATGAACTGGCGATGGAGGTGTTGAAACGTGCCTAAGCAGGAGAGAGGATTGGGCCGCGGCCTGGATGCGCTGTTTGCCGGCGCCATGGAAGAAGACGATGCCAACCGAATTGTGGAGGTTGGCATTAAGGAGATAGTGGCCCGGGCCGATCAACCCCGCCGCAAATTTGAGGAGGAAGCCCTGCAGGAACTGGCCGAATCGCTCAGAGAACACGGGGTATTGCAGCCGCTCCTGGTTAGAAAGCATGGCAAGCGCTATGAGATAGTAGCCGGCGAACGTCGCTGGCGGGCGGCGGAAATAGCCGGTATCGAAAAGGTACCGGTTATAGTCAAGGAAATTGATGATATTGAAGCCGCCGAGATATCGCTTATCGAGAATCTGCAGCGGGAAGACCTCTCCCTTACCGAGGAAGCCAGAGCCTACCGTCAAATGATTGATCGCTACGGCTATACCCAGGAGTTGCTGGGTAAGAAACTGGGTAAGAGCCGCACCCATGTAACCAATACTTTGCGCATTATGAATCTGCCCGACGGGGTACTGCTCCTGCTCGACGAGGGCAAGATCAGCGGCGGGCATGCCCGGGCGCTGCTGGCCTTGGGCAGCGCCGAGCAACAGATGACGGTAGCCCAGGAAATCGTGGAAAAGGGGCTGTCCGTTCGGACGATCGAGGAAAAGGCCCGGCAGAAAAAGAGCAGCCGTACCATAAGAACCGTTGAGGTGATTCAACTGCCCGATACTAGCGACCCCGCGCGCAAGCGCTCTCCGGAAATACTTGAGCTGGAGGAAAGGATGCAGGAACGATGGGGAACCCGGGTGGAAATCAAGCCGGCGCCTGGTCAGGGCGGGAAGGTACTGATTAGCTATTATAACGACGAGGATCTTAATCGGCTGCTCGAACTGCTGGGTCTGGAATAATGAATAGCAAAAAGGAAAGGTACTGAGGGAGTCGGGAAAACGGGCTCCCTTTTCCACCGCCGGAGAATATAAATCGTCCAGTTATTGCGAGCGCAACGAAGCAAACAGAAGCTTTCACTACCGGATTTTATTGCTAATAAGTCTCACCGAAAATGTTTCACGTGAAACATTTTCGGCGTCGATTAAATTTTAGAAGCGGAATACAATGAGCGTTTGTCACGCCTTTGGCTCGCAATGACTGGTAAGCTATATATGAGTATTGCGAGGAGCGGCGTGACGAAACGATCTCCAACTTGAACTACAATAGAATTGTTTGATGGTCTAGATGTTTCACGTGAAACATTTTGCTCTCCTTGCAGTTGGATATTCGTCGGGAGCAGGTTTTACAAAAGAAAATTATGTTGATAATATTTAATAAAAGGACTTTATTTTGTTGAGGACGACATGGCTAAAAAGAGTAAAAACATGAACTCTGGCCGGGTTTCATTTATAGTCATTCCCAGCACCACGGCCCGGCCTTTACGAGGCGATATACCGCACAAGCTCATTATAACTGCGGGAGCCGCAGCGGGAATGATCATAATTGCTTTTTTGGCGCTCACCTACATATATTCCAGCAACCTGACCGCGGTTCATCACGTGAAGGCTCTCCAGGCGGAGAGTCAGCAAAAAGAACGCGAGGTTCAGGCGGTTCGTTCGCAGTTGGATCAAATTGAGCAGAAGCAAGAACAGATCTCCAATAAGCAAGCTCAGGTCAAGAAGATGATGGGGATCAAGAATGAACCCACAGTTACCAAAACTCCCTCGCGGGGAGGCCAGGGCGGAGTGGATCGCCTGGTGCCAGCCGGGGAGAATAGCGATATGCTTTTGCAGACCCAGGCTATGGTCGATTCCCTGGATCGCCAGGAAAAGGAACTGGACGAGATGCTGGCCCGGGTGACCAAGGATAATGAATATTTCAGAAGCATGCCCAACCTGTGGCCGACCGCCGGCGAGTTGAGCTCGGAATACGGTTATCGGGATTCTCCGGTGCGGCGGGGCCATGCCGAAAGTTTCCATAACGGGTTGGACATCGCCAACTATTCGGGAACACCGGTCTACGCCGCCGCCGACGGCCGCATAAGTTTCGCCAATTGGAAAACCGGTTATGGCCGGATGGTGATGATTGATCACGGACATGGTTTTATCACCGAGTACGGCCACCTTTCCGCCTTTCTGGTTAAAGAGGGGGAGGAAGTAACGAAGGGTGAAGAGATCGCCCGTATGGGAAGTACCGGTGCCAGCACCGGGCCCCATTTGCACTTTATTATCGCCAAAAACGGCACCCCAGTCGACCCCTTGATCTATCTGCCGTAGGGGAAACCGGGGGGATTAACCACAGATTTTCACAGATGAAGACGGATGGACACAGATTATATTTCGGCAGATACTAGTAATTTAAGATTAATCGATAATCATAGTGACTCCCAAAAGGGGGTCATTAGATTCAGTGAATAGTGAACTGTACCCAAACCAAAAGGCCGCAAGTTAACCAGATGCATAAAACAGGGGATGCGCCTTTTCGATCATTCGAAATAAAAGTCTGTGTTAATCTGTATAGATCCCCCTTCGGGGACAACTTATGCGCCTTCGCGCAATAAATGACGCAGTGTTCATCCGTGGTTAATTAAAACACTCAGGGGAGGTGATTATTATATTTGGTCGCAAGAAGGCCTATCAGGATATTGAGAGTATTATCGCCCAGGGCGTGGAGATCAAGGGGGATATTATATCCCAGGGTTCCCTGCGCATAGATGGTGCGGTGGAAGGCAAACTAAACATTAAGGGCGATGTGGTCCTGGGCGAGAAAGGCCGTATCAAGGGCGAGGTCAAGGTGGATAATCTTATCGTGGCCGGCCGCGTGGAAGGCAATGTGGTCGCCAGCGGCAGGTTTGAGATAAGCGCCAATGGTTATATGAAGGGCGATGTCACCTGCAGCATTATGACCATCGAAGAGGGCGGGGTACTGGACGGCAGCTCCCGTATGGTGGGAGGCCACACCAGCAAACCCGACTTTGAAGCCCGGGCGCTTGCCAAGAAACAACCAGAAAGCAATGGCTACTAATCAGGGATAACAACTGGTTTGGCACGATCGCCGCAGATAGGCGATTTAGGCCCCAACTGTCGCAGTAGACATAAGATGCGAAATAAGGCTCGGTGGCGGCAATCATAACGCATTGTCCCGCTGTCGGGCGGTCTAAAGTTGAGAGTATTATGAAAAACCGCAGCATAACAAATTAAGGTTTAATGAGAGAATGCCAGTTTCC
>Ga0074198_1001679_pt1 | contig 13726 bp, 19 predicted proteins | sample EPASupsiteSAE323_FD_64527 | JGI IMG/M metagenome (GOLD analysis project Ga0074198, IMG submission 64527) | Bioremediated contaminated groundwater from EPA Superfund site, New Mexico - Sample SAE3-23 | ecosystem: Environmental > Aquatic > Deep subsurface > Groundwater > Contaminated ...
TCCTGTTCCTGATTCCACTGCATAAGGCACTCCGTTACACATCGCGACAAGGTTTCTGGTCGCTCCGTTGTAATAGGCTCCTAGTCCGTCTATGGGATGGCTTCCGGCAATAGTACAGAGCTTCGTAATTCCTGGGCGTTTAGCGATAGAGTTTTTTCCGACAGCCAAAACATTAAGTCCTTCGGGACATTCGTTTTCCTTAATCATCGTGTCACGGGTGAAGGTATTTATACCTTTTCCGAGGTCATCTTGTTGTTTTGTTATTATTTTAGCCATCGATACTAAATCCCGTAAAACTATTATTATTTAAATTGGTGCTTTGTAATTCCATCAGTCGGGCGTTGCATTCAATCATCGCTTCTTGAGCGTCGCCTATGGGGTCGGTTTCACTCTTCCGGAGCATTGAATAAGCGTAGGCCACTACTGCTTCCGGGTCGGGGATGATGCATTTATCAGTCGTATTGACTAATGGTGCGGGTTTGAAAGCGTACTTCACCGTAAAAGTATTGTCATAATAAGAATTAAGATAAAATCCATCCGTGTGGTTTCCGGTTATCCAATAAACATAATCCTGGCTTTGAAGTCCTTTTTCGTCTTGTGAAATTTGAGTGTATTCCTGGTCGTCGATAAAAACTCTGTTGATTGAAAGAAAATCAGTTGGCAAAGCGATAGTTCCGCTGGAAGTCGTGAGAGAGACTTCTTTTTTCAGTTCTAGTTTATCGGCGCAGTATTCCACGCCACGGTTGATAATCCTTGCCCAGGTATTTAGTTCATCGGCTTCGGTCGGAACGACACCAGAATCGTGCCTGTCGGCTAAACTTTGTCTTAAATCTGCTAGCGTTGATTTTGCGTACATAAATTAAATAAAATGCTTAGTTTATCCCCAAAACGCCAACTCTACATAAACGATTTGAGGATAAAATAAAAACTCTATTGCAAAAAGCCGTAGAGTTTTCGCTTTTCTTTTAAAGAATTCTGTTTCTTAATAATTCCTATTAATGAAACTAATTTTTTTAATCTTTCATAGACATTCAGTTTTTCGCTTCCGATTTCTGTTTCTAGTTCTTTTAAAATCTCTTGCCATTTTTCAGGAGTCTTGTCGTATCCATTTGCTTCCATTTCTCCCTTAATATACTTGTCTATTACTCCGAATTGAGCGCTGACTGGGAAGGTCTTTCCTATTTCCTTAATCCCTAAAAAAGACAAACCATATTTTCCATTATTTAGTTCCCAGTTATCCAACGAACTAGAATCTTCCTTAAAAACTTCTAATTCTGATTTATCTACTACCCCCGTTACTTCGGCTGGTTTTTCTGGTACTTGTTCTTTTATTTCCGTCGATTCCCTTGTCCTGAAAATAGAATCCGATGTGTTCACAGATATTTTTGACCTCCGAAACGCTTAATCCTAAGTGCAACGGGAGCGTGATTATGTGTTTAAATACTTTTTCAGTTACAGGTAATTCTTTTTGTCCGAATATAGGATATTTATAGAGAGGCTTATAATGACAACCAGTTGAAAATCCCACCGAAGCCAGATAATCCATCAATCCATCTCTTTGAGGTATCTGGATAGTGTAGAGGTGCCACGTTTTGCTTCTAAAAGGCCTTTTAATCCACTTCGGAAGGTGTTTGTCGTAGGTATTGGCCAGTTCTTTCCTATACTTATTGTTTTCTTTTAGTGATTTCAACTGTTCCAGGGCGATTACAGCCGTAATGTCGTTCATATGAGCCTTTAAACCCGCAACATTAATGTCATAATCCCAGTTATACTTCTTTCCGGTTCTTTGAAAGGTGCTTTTGTCTATTCCGCACCACGCCAGAGCCTTGGCGCGCTCATAGAGCGTCTTATCATTCATCGTGATCATCCCTCCGTCTCCGGCGGGTAAATTTTTAACAGCGTGGAAGCTCCAACAGCTGATAAGACCTTTATGTTTCGCTCCGCCGGAATGTGCCATATCGTAAATTTTGCCCTCTCCGAATTGATTGCCGGCGTACATTACTTGAATATCAGCTTTTTTAGTGCATAAACTTTTCTTATCTATATCAACGAACTTTATTTTATATCCGGCGTTTAATGGTGCGAGAGCCGAGCTGACGAATGTAAATGCGGAAACTTTTACAGGATTTGGGAATTTAATCAATCGACAAGCCACATCTTAAGCTGAGGTACAAGAATTGACCGCTACTGCATATTTTGCTCCGGTGAATTTAGCCCACTTCTCTTCCAGCTCTTGGACTTTGGGGCCTTGACCTATCCAACCTATCTTAAAAATCTTAGCTAGTTCTTCGTTTATATTTTTAATTTGCTCATCCGTGAAATGTGGGAATAGAACAGGTATCATAGAGTTTTTTTAAAAAGTTTAAAATCTAATTTTTCTTCATAACACTCCCATCCTAATTTATCCATCAGATGAATCATTGGTCTGTTTTTTGTAAATACCTTGGCTATTAATTCCGTGATTCCGTTTCCTTTCGCCAGTTCGCTTATTCCCCTAATCGCTTTCTCCCCTCTTCCTTGCCCCCAATATTCTTTTCTAATAACTATCCCCAATTCTTTTTTCTCTTTGTATGGTTTGTAGTAAACAATTCCTATTAAACCCATTCCATCTAAAATCAGTATGCACGCTTCCATTTCTTTCCAGTCTTCGTTTGGGTGGAATGTTTCTTTGCATACATCCAATGTTTCAAAAAAATCCCTTATTCTTATTCGCATTTCTTTGCGATTATTATTATTCTGGGAATTTCCCGAGCATCAAATTGCCTGACTTCCTCTATCTCAAATCCTGCTTCAGTTAAAAATTTTTCTAAAATTCCCTTAGTAAAAACCATCTTGTGAAAATTCTCATCGTATGTCTGCGCTCCCAAAATTCCGTCTAACATATTTTCTTCTGGAATCTCCCGCCATTTGTCCATCAAGCGTCCCATATCCACAGTTTCAACTTGTAAAAATCCTCCTGGTTTCAAAACTCTAACCCATTCTTTTAGCAATGGTCTAATTTCGTTTCTTCCAAAATGTTCAATCAAATTTCTGTTTATAATCCCCTCTATCTCGTTATCGCTAAAAGGCAATTCTCTGACATCAGCCACCACATCGACATTATGGAGTCTTCGGCAATCAACATTAGTTATCCCTTCTGTTCTTCCCATATCTCCCGAACCAAGATTTAGTATTTTTCCCATTTATTTTTCAATAATTGTTTGTTAAATTCCGTGTCTCTTTCCAGTTTTGAGCTGGACTCCTTAGCGAATACTTTGACTTTAATATCCCGTCTTTCCTCCACTTTGAGATTGTCTTGGCAACGCCATAAAAAATCTATATCGTCATACCCGTAATGTCCGCAAAAATCTTCATCATATCCTCCTATCTTGTCAAAATCTTCCTTGTGTATCAGATAAACATTCCAACTATTATTGTCTTCCCTTCCGAGAAAATAAACTGTTCCTCTTTCTTTCTTGAGTTTTAAAATATCTTCTACGTTTTCTTTGGTAACTAAGTGGTCGATATCGGCGCACACTATCCACCCCTCTGCCGCTTCAAACCCTCTGTTTCTAGCTGCTGGCTGATTCCAAGGTACATCCATTGGTATTCTTATGACTTCAGCGTCTGGCGATTGGAGTGGCTCTGGCGTGCCGTCATCAACAATGATTAGTCTCGTATCTGGGTGTTTTTCTTTTAAAATTCCGTCTATTCTCTCTTTCTGACCATAGTATGTATAAAGAATTGTTAGATCACTTTTTCCCATAATTTTGCCATTTCTTTAGCTTCAAACTTTAAGGCGTATTTTCGACACTTTTCATCAAAGCCGATGTTTTTTAATTTTGACCAGTCGTTTACCAGATATTTTTCTCCCACTCCGGCCTCTTTCATCGCTTTCACGTAATCTGGAATCCTCGAAGTGTATGTAGGCAGTCCTATCGCCCAATTTTTAAGTAACTTATGACAGCCTTTTACGTTCTCAAACTCCCTGTCCGGCATATAATAAATCCCTAAATCACATTCTGCTAAATATCTATCGACTGTTTCTATGTTCCAAGGACGTGAATTAACGTTCAGTGGATTACCTTTGATGTATTGCAACCAACTGATATCAGCAACTAGTCTTAATTTCCAGTCTTTCAGTTGAGGGATTATGTCGTTTAGATAAATTGAGTTGTTTCCGTAGCCAGTCCAGCCGATAATATTCCCCTCTCGATATTCAACTTTCTTTGTTCCGTCCCAATCAAGCGAATCGGGAATAATGACAGTCTTGTTCAATTTCTCTAAATCTTTTTTCTTTTCTTCCGTGTCGCAGGTTACAAGGTCGGCTTCCTTGACCATAGTCAGATAATCTTGCCAATTTTCGTAAACGTGATTTTCTTTGTAGTATAAATCGTCTATATCGTAGATAACTTTGGCGCCGTCTTTTTTAGCTCGCCTTAATTCTTCTATGGCTGGTGCTTTCTGAATAATAAGTGTGTCTCCTTTTTCGTAATGGTCAGCTACTCCGATATGCGAGTTTTTTATAAACGGTTGGATATTGAAAACTCGCAGTCTTGAACTGGCCGTATTTCTATCTCCTATCGGGATGTAAAATGTGTGTTTCATTTGGCGTGTTTTATAAATGTGAAATATGGATGTCTCCAAACACTACTTTCTATCATCTCCACTTCTTCTAAAGGGAAAGCTATTGGAAATGAAAGTTGGTCACGTTTTGAATATCGACAATATTCTGCAAACCATTTTTCATTCCACCTCTCCACATTCTTAGTGTGTTTTCGGATAATCACTCCGCACTCGCATAGTCCGGCGTGCTTCTTTGTTCCTCTCTTGGAATATTCCTTGACCTGTTTCATCACTTCGTTGGGGTCTTCAAAACCGAATCCTATAATCGCGTCAGCTTCGTCGTAAATGCAGTCTCTTCCGACGTGCCTGAATACAGCGACATCTTTATCTTTTAGAAATTCATCTATCAGTTTTTGCGCCGGAACTTTTAAGGAAATGTTTCCGTCAATATAAATCGAGTATTCGGTATCAAAATACAGATGAGGCATTAACTTCTGAATCCTAGAGTTTCTTCGTTCGTCTTTGAATCGGTCGTAAGGCTTCACGCACTTCCAGACCTCTGATTGCCTGTCGGTAAAAGCGACAAATTCCGCTCCCTCGGTGCATTGGTCGTCAATTAAATCGTCTTTTCCTCCTGTGATTGAGGTGTAAACCGTGATATTTTTCGGTCGGACTTTTTCAATGACTTTCTCATACATTGGCAGAAACTTATCTATCGTCCAGTTGTCTAACACTGCCTGATGAGCCGCTTTTCCCACGCTTGACCTTAGCTTTTTGTCTTCTATGAGCATAACCAGGTATTTAATCCAATCCTCTTTGGTTTCAGCGAGAAATCCATTCTTTTCGTGGGTTACACATTCCTTATAGGGACTGACTTTACTTAAAACCATCGGAGTATCGAGCATTGCGTGTTCTAACCATTTGATATTAGACTTCGCGCGGTTGAATTTCGTGTCGAGCAGTGGCGCGATAGCTATGTCTAAATCCATATCAGCCACAAATTGCGGATATTCTTCGTAACCCTTAGTAGGTTTATGATGGAATCTTCGTCCCTCTGCGATATCCTCGTTAGCAATCCCAGCGATATGAAACTCTACATTGGGGTATTTATTCTCCAACTCTTCAACAACCGGAAGTATTATCGGCATATCAACCATATGTGATGAAGAACCAAACCAACCTACCCGAATCTTTCCGTCTTTTCTTTTCTTCCGTTTCACTTTCCATATTTCAGGGTCAATTCCGTTGGGGATAACATCAATTTTATTGTTTAGGTGTTTTACGACATTCTTTATGGCTTCAGTGGAAACTATCAATCGGTCAGCGTTCTTGATGACATATTCGTATTGGGGTTTTCGGTCGATAAATGTCTGATAACTAGGATGTTGTCGGTTTAAATTGAAGGGATCATCATCTAAATCCAAAATGAGTTTAGTTCCGGCGAAATCCCTATCAGTGAACAACTCAATCAACACAGTCATTGAATCCATCGGTTTAGTTACCCATACTTCTCCTCTTTGCTTTAGTTCCAGGGCGGTCTTTGCTCCTTGCAGATAGAAACTTCCTCTTATAACATCCGCTCCTAACTTCTCTAGGGGATTAATAATCCGATACCAACCCACTCCGCCGTACTTTCCGTCGCAATCAGGCCTTCCCCAATCCGTATTAATTCCGAGCACTTTAGTCATAGGCTTCTTTCAGATAATTAGTCCTTTTAATCAATAGGTTCCAGTTCTTTAGTTCGTGTTCTAACCGGAAGTAATCAGGATGAGGCCTGTTCCAGCCAATCGGGCGATAATTAGGCTTGATGAATCCATACATCTTTCTAGGAATGGTCATTATGTGATGGTTTTGGTACTGGACTGATAAGATGTCATTCCTGTTGGGGCATTTTCTAATTTTGAATCCGTACTTATTCGCCAACTTTTTAAATCTTTCGTTGCAAATCATAGTTTTCCGTATACGTCTTCACTGTCGACGATTAAGACGATACCCTTTTTAGTCTTCAAGCTGTTGACGCTCACCGCGCCGAATTGATTGAAAAATACTACATCTCCTTTCTTTACTTCTTCAATGCCGGAATCTAAAACCTTAGCCTCTTGAGAGACTATTTCATTCCCGTCTTTATCTAATGACAGGTCGCATTTTAAAACGACTCTTCTTCCTACTGGTTTCATATTTTTTTGTTAATGGACACTCGTAGAGTTTCCATAGAGTTAATTATTTCTCCTGAACTCGGGTGAAGTTTCAGGAATCACCCGAGAAATAATGCTATTCAGTTTTACTAGGGACGATGAACCATTTCTATCAGCCAAGTACTGTTAAGCACTTTGGCGACATAACCATCCACTTTCCAACCAACTGTTCCAAACATTTGAAGAGGGTTAGCCACTCCGCCTGAAGTTACGTCGTTGAAAATGATGCGAGGCTTAACATCTCCGTCAATATCCACTTCGCCAACCGCTCCTTTACCGGCTACAAAAGAAATGTAACCTGTATCAGATGAGGAAGCTCCGAGAGTCGCGAGAGAGTATGCGCGATTTGATTCGACGCAATCTACTCCGGCTAGTCTCTTTATTTCCTGGTCTTTAATCTGGTTTACTCCCTCTGGGGAAGCATACTGATTAATGCTTGTGAAGTTCGCTTGAGAGCTGTCCCCCATCAGGTTGTACCAGTCATACGTGTTGATGACTGCTCGGTATGCTCCGCCAGTAACTTTTCCGGCTGGGGCTCCAAACTTAGGAGCGTTAGCCAATTTCAAAGTTTTAACGGCTTTTCGAAGAGAAGCGACTGTCATAACGTCAGTTGCACCGACGCCTGTCAATCCGCCCGCTCCGGCATACTGTCGAGTTCCACCACCTACCATTGAGTAAAGAAGGGTCATATCCATCTCATCTCCGGCATACTGTCCCATAGTTTCAATCTTTTCTTCCAATCCTTTATCAATCGTAGTTAGTTGGAAAAGAGAAGAAAACGGGGAATAGTTTCCGTGTTCAACCACTGTGGCTGAAATCGTGGTAGAAGTGAAAGGAGTTCCTGTCGGGTTTTGTCCTTCGGTCAAACCACCAGTAGAGGGGGTATAAGCTGTCTGACGAGTAAAGGCGACGCTCTTTCCACCATTTTTAGGGATGGAAGTCCGTGAACCTTCTGTCAAAAAACTATATACCTGTTCCGCCTGGGCCCGCTCCAGAAAAGTAGTCTCATAATAGAGCTGCATTTCCGGAGTTAGGGTAGTGGTTAAATCTAATGCTGCTGTTGCTGCACCCATTTAACTATTTAGTCTGCGAGCCATAAAGCGTTCTCATCGCGGAAATCCTATCTTGAGGAGTCATATTTCTCAAATCATCCAAAGATACTTTTCTTTGAGGGGTGCTTTTTGTCCCGCTAGACTGTGTATTCTGCTTCATTTCAATCTTTTTATAAGCATCATGTTGTCCTTGAGCGCGAGACTCTCCAAAGTACTCTTTAGCGATATCTTGGTAAGACTTGTCTTTTTCAAGATTCAGTCCTAGTTTGAATATCTTGTCTTTGAATGGAGCATAAGCCTTGCCTTCTTCGGAAGATAGGAACTTATCCAGTTCTTTTTCTTCCGCTTGCATAGCAAGTTGACCTTTCAAGGCTTGCACTTCCTGATAAGCATAGGCGCCAGGATTAGCCTGGTACTGCGCTTCCATTCGTTTCCGTTCTTGATTAGCCAAATGTTCCTTGATTTGCTGATAATTCATACCAGTCTGCTTTTCCAAAAGGTTTGCGAGTTCGGCTTTTTGACCTTGTTCGCCTAACTTTCTTTCAAGTTCTTGGTGCGCCTTGATCAGCTCGTCTTGGCTCTTATACTTTCCCGCGAGGAGTTCAGGTGCTTCTCCTACTTCTTCAGATTGGTCGCCGTCTACAACTTCTTCTGATTGGGTAGGCTGGGCAATATCCGTTGAAGTGTCCTGAGAGGAGGAGACGTCCTGCCCCCCTACGGGTTCTTGTATATTGGTATCCATTTGTTTAAGATTTTTTAATGTACTAACGGGTCAATTTACATCTCCGTTAGGAGCCGTTTCGACCTTTAATTAACAGCTCGGACATATAGAGTTTTTTCTAGTCCGAATCGTCAATTTCGTTCTTCTTATTATTTAAATCTATCTCTACTTGCTTTAGGAGTTTTATTATGAATGTCAGTCCTTGTTTTTTTCCTTTGACTACTGATAGTTCTCTTAGCGATTCACAATCATAAGCGTTCTTCTGCTTCTCTAGTTCCTTGAATAAAGGCTGCATTATCTTTTCCTGAAAAGCCTCTGATTCTATGTTTCCTTTCAGTTCAAGGAGTTTGTTGTATTCTTCTTGTAAATTCATATCTATTGCATTACTTGAGGTTGTCCTCCTGTTGCCATCTGTTGCATTGCTTGTTGTTGCATCTGCTGTTGAGCGAACATCTGCGGGTCAGGGACTAATTTATCAATATCCGTAATTCCTCTCATTTCCAGCCATTTCTTGGCGCACTCCATTTGGTTTTCTGGGGGTAGGGAGTCTTTAAACATCTCCAGCCACTCTCTGAATTCTCTGAGCATTATTTCTTTATTTTTGGCGACGTTAGTCTCGCCTTTAACTTTGATATTGTATTTTGCGTCCCGGGCTTCACTAATAAGAAGTTGATATATCTGAACTCTTAATTCTTGAGGGAATATTCGCAGTATCGGGGAATCAGGACTCTGTAAGTTCTTAAGTTCCAGTTTAATGATGATATTAGCTACGTCAGCCAGTCCTTGCTTAAATCTGCGGTTAATGAGTTCAAATCTGTTTGAGGAATAAGTAGAAGCTATTTGGTCTTGGCCTAGAGTCTTATTAGAAGCCGATCCTTGCAATAGGTCATTGGCTCCGGACGCTCTTTTGTGATCATCGTCGAACTTATTTAAAAGATTGATAGCGCCTTGTTTAATATCAGGGAATTGAACCGCCTGGATGTATTCGTTCAAAGGCTTCTCTCCGTCTACTTCCACGCCTCCACCGACTCTGACTACTAATTGCTTGTTGTTACTAACCGAACCTTTTTTGAATAAAAAGAAGGGATTATTGGAAAGATTAACCGCGTCTAACAAGCGATTGGATAGTTTCTGATAGAGTTTCCCTATTCCTAAGGTGTTGTGTCCTACTCCTAAACCGTCGAAACGATTAGGAATAGCGTTTGGTTCGTGGATAAGTTTCACCGCTTCAATCATTCCACTATCTTTGGGTTTGTCTCGCAAAACCAGTTTTTCTTTTCCGTCAGCGATAGTTTGAATCCGGTCATTGATTACGCGTTCGTAAATGTCAATAGTCCCTTCTCCGGCTTTTTGGAGGTCAATCTTATCTCCTCTCACTTGCTTGGTGGAATCATACTGGCTATATCCCGAACCACCCTTAGAAGCTACTTTTTCTCTATTAACTTCTCCAATATCATTAACAAAGTCATATATGGGGTTTTCTTTGACTTCATCTACCGGGATAACTGAACGAAAGATAATTGACGATTGACACTCAACATCAGGGATTATCGGGTTATAAAAACAATCAAGGATATTAGGAACTTCTAAATCAGGCTCATCTTTAACTGGTGTTTCGTATTCTTGTTGTGTTTGTGGGTCAATTTCTTTCTTGGTTTCAAACTTCCAGATAACTTTCATTATCGAAGTCCCGAAGACTGTAGCTTGTTTTACCCAAGCCTCAATCTTCTCGTAACACTGAGGAATAGTCTCTAAACGATAGTTGATAATCTTTTCAATGACTTGCGAGATAACCTTATCCTCTTCTCCCACTCCCTCGACTTCTATTTTAGGTTGGCCACTAAAAATGGACGAAACAATATAGGCTGTTTCCGTCCTTAATTTCATTATCTTTTCTTGTGATTTGCTTCTGTCTTTCGTATCAGACAACTTCCCCATATAGGAATCATAAATCTCATTGATTTCATTCCTCTGGGTCAGTGAAGTCTGCTGGTAAGTGTCCCGCTCTTTGAAAAGAGTTTTTATAATGTCTTGCTCTGATATTTTTTCTTCTTGTATTTGTTCCATTTATTTAAAAGTTTTTAATCCTCCACAAAATGTGTACCAAACGTTGCAAATATAGGGTCTGGTGTTTCTCTTTCCGCTATCTTAGCCCCGTTAAATCCGTATCTTAAAGCATCCATAGGGTTACTCCATTCGTGGTTGGTATCATCCGGCTCGTTGATTATCTTTCCACTTCTATCTTCTGCAAATACGTAATTTAGGTAGGCTTTATAAGTCTTAGCACTTCGCTTAGTCAGGCTTATCTTTTGCGCCTGGACGAATTGAATGCCTTGATAAACGCTTCCCTGGCCTTTAGCCGCTCCAACAATCCTCACGCCATAACTGCTTATTTCATCAATGCTTTTAGGCTCTGCGCTGTCGGCTATCACTAGCGTTCCGCTTTCAGGAAGGTTGTTTATATAATCAGCGATCGCTTTATTAGAAAGCCCCTTACGGTAAAATTGCTCGTCTAATATGAATCCTCCGTTATACTCGTAAATATCTATTAAAACCGACGGGTCATTGGTATATCCGAAGTCCAGTCCTCGTCTGTATAGCCTGGCTTCGTGCGGTATCTCGTCAATTAAGTTCCAGTCTTTGTAAATCTTCCTCTCTAGTGTGTTTGGTTCTCCCATCCACTTATGCTGGTAAAGGGATGGTCTTTTCTCTTTGTCGTCTTCTATCTCGAGCCTGATCTCCTCCGGCATCATCCCGTATTTGACGGCTATATCGTAATTGACATTAATAATAAGAGTATTTGGCCTTCCTTCGATAACTAATCTCTGATGGACAGGGTCGTCTTCGAATAATCTGTTATATGTATAAATTATTCTTGATCCAGATTTTCTGACTGTCGGGGTTAGGACTTCAAGACTTTGCCTGGTAACTGTTTGAGCTTCTTCTACCCAAGCGATGTCTATGCCTTCAATGGACTTGATACTTTGCTCATTGTGCCAAAGCCCTTTAAAAATGAAATCACAACCATTAAGTTTATTGACTATCGAGTTATTAGTTACCTCAAAATCGTTTAGTTCGTATTGTCTTATGAGATCAGCCAATAATTGATGAGAACTTTCAGCGATTGAATTTTGAAATTCTCTGAAACACGCTACCCTAGTCTTTTTCATCATTGCCGATATAAGGAGAAATCTAGCTACTGTGTGAGATTTTAAACTATATCTTCCCCCATAAATCGCAGCTTCCCTCCAGTCACTATCAAACAGTCTCTTGTACTCCTGGGGTATTTTTATCTTCGTTTCCTTTTCCATTTATGAATTCTACGGTTACTTTATGAGCGATTGGGTTTTCTTCATCCCCGCTATGTTTATTCTCTGTTGCCGGATTACCTTCAGCCATTCTCCATTGCAGATCTTTAGGAACGTCTTTTAAAAACTCGTCTTTTTCTTCTGGGGGCATCTCAGATAGTTTTTTTCGTAAATAATCTTTTAATGTATCTGCTGGTCTACCACTAGGGTTGCCACTAAATCCAGGCTTGAATCTTCCCTGTTCGTCCCTGATAGCAGGATTTTCAATAATTTCATCCATTATATCTATTTATGGCTTATATATGCCTTTATTTCTTCTAACACCTTAGGAAATACCTTGTTTTCTAATAACTTTAATTCTTCGTCAGTAAAGTCTTCTAAAACAAATTTTGCTACATCTCTTTTAGGCATTGTTTTATATAATCCTTATTCTTTCAGCAAACACTCTAGGCTTAATGTATTTCTTTCTTAATGCGTAAACTTCGTGAGATAATTTCTTAATTTCTTTCGCGCGGTTATTGAAGATCTTTCTTTCTTCCGTGGTATGAATCGGGAGCATCTTTTTATTAAGAGACTCTAAATCCCTCATTCTTCCCTCTACTTGAGCTATTTGATATCCTGCTGTCATTTTCATTTTTCGAGCCTATAAAGCGGAATTTGCTATTACGGGTGGAGATATCGCGCCGTCTAGGCTATCCGCTTTCGGTTGGTTTTTAACCACCGCTTTATAAACGCAAAAAAAGACGCCAAACATAGAGTTTGCGTCCCTGGAGTTTTCTCCTCAAGACTATTAAATTAATTACATTATACTCCTTTTGAAATATTTGTCAAGCTATTTGTATTTTTCTATTTTCTTGTAATAAACAATTTCACCATCTTGCCACGTTATAACCTGTTCACAAGATTCATTATTGCATTTAATCTCGTCTTTGTGTTGCTCCGCTAGTTTCTCTAATAATTCGCTTTTAGTGAGTTCTTTTTTTATTTCTAGCCTTATCTCCTGGTAAAGCATAAGATTTTTATATTAATTTAATCTATCCCTTTAGGGAAAGAAAGTAGGCGGGGCTACTTTATGCAGTGGGTTCTGCTCATAGTTTATCCTCTGTTTCGGAGAGCCACCTTCCGGTTTTTTAACTATCCCTTTAGGGAAATATTGAAGGCAAGAAATTTCATCTTGCACGCCTCGGTCTTTTTTAATAACGGAAAAGGTTAGTCCGCGCTCCGATATTCTCAACGGCTACCAGCGTCTTATTCCGCCACTTCAATATTCCCTTAAAGAGATGGTTTTATAAACGAACTGTCTTTTTGCAATTATTTTCCAAGTCAACTTTCCATTCTAAACCGCAGCTATTGCATTTCCTCATTTCATAAATTCCATCATCTCCGTAATGGGTGTAAAGTATTTCTCCGTGATGGATATTTATATATTTGCAGAAAAATTTAAAAATCACTTCCATTTTATTTAGTTAAGTTAATTATTGGAGTTTAAGGAAATTTTCGAGGTCTATTTCCATTCCTTTATGATAGTTTCCGTCTTCATCTTGAGCGACAGCCGTTCCGTTTTCGATATATGGAGGAAAGAGAAAAATTCTTGAGTTTTTCGTTTCTTTTAAAACTTTCTTCTTCATCGCTTCTTCCCCAGCACGGAAAGAGGAGTCTATGACATCCGAGATGAATTTTTCAATTTCAATGTGTGCCAAAGGAGAGACATTATAGGGGTATGAATCGTATTTTTGTTCTTCGTCTGATGATAAAAAGCAGTCGTTAAATTCCGCCAGCTTCTTTTTATTAAAGTTTTCCATAGAGGTAGGTCTTATCAATGTATTGCTGGTGTCAAGGCAATTACACCATTCTTCGTGTCCTTCTGTTCTGTGGCAACAAGCACACTCACTTTTCCAAGTTTCC
>Ga0074198_1001681_pt1 | contig 13703 bp, 10 predicted proteins | sample EPASupsiteSAE323_FD_64527 | JGI IMG/M metagenome (GOLD analysis project Ga0074198, IMG submission 64527) | Bioremediated contaminated groundwater from EPA Superfund site, New Mexico - Sample SAE3-23 | ecosystem: Environmental > Aquatic > Deep subsurface > Groundwater > Contaminated ...
AAAAAATGGTAATGGACAATGCACTATACCCTCTGGGCTGAGCGGGGTGACGGCAATCTCCGCTGGTGGGGGTTCTTATTCGCTGGCCTTGAAGAGCGACGGCACGGTAGTGGCCTGGGGAGCCAATAACTCTGGACAATGCAATGTACCCACCGGGTTGAGCGGGGTAGCGACGATCTCCACCGGAGACTACCATTCGCTGGCCTTGAAGAGCGACGGCACAGTAGTGGCCTGGGGAAGAAATAATGAAGGACAATGCAATATACCCACCACCGGAGTTTTAGTTATAAACACAAATTATTCAACTCCACAACCCGGATCGGAAGCTGGCACAACCAAGATAGCCAACCTGGATTATGCGAGTATTGCCGGTGCCAGCAAGTGGAAAATGATGGTGCGCGACTATGGCTGGGGTGTGCCCATCCCTGGTGAAAAGGTCAACGGAGCTGTTGACTACGTTGCCGAGGCCAATATCAACATCACCGCCGGGCAGCATATACTCCTGCTGGCCACGGACAATAACGGTATAGTTAAAGCCTATGCGGATATAGCGGTAGGCACCGCGCAAATAAAATCTTAGAAGACGGGCCTGGAGGCAATGACAACTAACTATATCGGTAATTGCGAGGAGCGAAGCGACGCGGCAATCCCAAGCTTGAATCACGATTGAGCTTCTTTGATAGTCTGAGGTGGGTGTTAACGCCCACTTTTTCTTTTTGATTTATTATTGCTATAATAGTCTACGGTCTATTATTTTCTAATTTAGCGGGTGGTGAATAAATGCTAATCAGTGAACCTACGACAAGCGGCGCTCAAAAATTCTATACCATCCTTACCTATGGCTGTCAGATGAACGTCAGGGATTCCGAGATTATCGCCGGCATGCTGGAGGGGATTGGCTACACTCCTGGTCATTCCATGGAAAACTGTGATTTGATAGTCGTTAATACCTGTAGTGTAAGGCATTCCGCCGAGAACAAGGTGTTCGGCAAATTGGGCGAAATAGCCGTTCAAAAGCGCAAGAATCCAGAAATGCTGGTTGCCCTGGGCGGCTGCATGGCCCAGTTGGCTGAATTGAAGCCCCGCCTAAAAAAGAGCGGGGTGGATATAGTATTCGGCACGCACAACATTCATGAACTGCCCCTGCTGCTGCAGGAAGCCGCCGCTGAGAAGAAATCCTTATATAAAGTATGGGATGATAATAAGAACATCGTTGAATATGAAACATCGATTCGGCGTTCCGGTATCAGCGCGTTCATAAACATAATGTATGGCTGCAACAACTTCTGCAGCTATTGCATAGTACCGCATACCCGTGGCCGGGAAAAGAGCCGGAATCCTGATGATATATTGAAAGAGGCCCGGGAAATCGCCGGCCTGGGTTATAAAGATATCACGCTGCTGGGTCAGAATGTAAACTCCTATGGGCAGGGACTGGAGACCGCAGTTGATTTTGCTGATCTCTTGCAGATGGTCAATGAGGTCGAGGGAATTCAGCGTATTCGCTTCACCACTTCCCATCCCAAGGATGTGAGTGACAAACTGATTTATGCCATTGCCGGGCTGGAAAAGGTATGCGAACATATCCATATGCCGCTCCAGGCTGGAAGTGATGAGGTGCTGTGCCGGATGAACCGGAAATACACGCGCCAGCATTATCTTGATTTGGTGAAAAGGGTACGCCATAATATCCCCGGTGTTGCCATTACCAGCGATCTTATTGTCGGGTTTCCCGGAGAGACCGAAGCTGATTTCGAACAGACGATGGACATGGTAGAAAGGGTAAGATTTGAAGCCGCCTTTACTTTCATGTATTCTGTCCGCAGCGGAACTAAAGCGGCAGTCATGCCTGATCAGGTCAGCCTCGAGGAAAAACGCCGACGGCTGACTAAATTGAATGAGTTGCAATACGGTATAGCCGTTGAGATTAACAAGTCCTTGGAAGGAAGGGATATGGAGGTTCTGGTCGAAGGCCCCAGCAAGACCAATCGCCAGAAGATGACCGGAAGAACCCGCACCAACCAAATAGTTATTTTTTCTGGCACAGAGGACTTAATAGGAAAAGAAATAAATGTTAGAATAACAGAAGCAAAGACTTTCTCACTTTTTGGTGAAATCATCGATAATTGAACATTTGTTTAGGAGGAACTTATTGTGCAGACTGAGGAAATCATCCACCTGGCGCTGGAGCTGGGGAATGCAATCGCTGAATCCGAAGAAGCGGCTGAGTTGCGGGCTATTCAGCTTAAACTGGCTGACGACCCGGTAGCCTACGAACTGATTGTTAAATACCAGGATGCCCGTGAAAAGCTCGAAAACAAGATCGAGGACGGCCTCTCCATCACCAAGGCGGAAGAAGACCACCTGGACATACTGGAGCAACAGCTTAACGCCAATACCATGGTTTTGGACCTCATCCAGGCCCAGGACAAGTTCAATAACCTGATGCAGGCCATATTCTTTACCATCAATCAGTCCGTATCGGGAGGTTGTGCCTCCGGCTGCGACTCTTGCGACGGCATGTGCAGCTAGATAAGAATCGATTAAGGTTGGGAGGAAGGACTTCCGGCAAGAAGTCTGATCCTGCTCATGACCGGCAGGGTTCCAGGGCGATGACAAGAATTGAGAGCAGGCATTTTTAGCCCGTCATAAGGCGTACTCCGGTGCGTTAATGGACGGGCTTTGATAATGTGGCCCAGCAGCCTGGCCACCCCGACGGCAGAGGCCGCATAAAAATTGTCCCGGAGGAATACTAATGGCCCAATATACACCCATGCTGCAGCAATACCTGCAGATAAAGAGCGAATACCCGGATACTATCCTTTTCTTTCGCCTGGGAGATTTCTATGAGATGTTCTTCGAGGATGCCAGGATAGGCTCCCGGGAACTGGAGATTGTTCTTACGGCCCGGGATGGCGGCGAGGAAAAGGTACCGATGTGCGGGATCCCCTATCATGCGGTGGACAATTATCTGGCCAAACTGGTATCCCGCGGTTTCAAGGTAGCCATCTGCGAACAGGTGGAGGACCCCCGCGAGGCCAAGGGGGTAGTGCGGCGTGAGGTAACCCGAGTGGTCACGCCGGGCACCATTCTGGAGGATGGTCTCCTGGAGGAAAACCGCAATAATTATCTGGCCGCGGTGATAGAAGAGAACGAGATAATCGGTTTGGCCTGGATTGATATTTCAACCGGAGAATTCCGGGTTACCCAGTTGGACGGTCCCGCTGCGACCGCCAGACTGAAAAGCGAGCTCCAGCGCCTGTCTCCCTCGGAATGCCTGTTCAGAGAAACCAACGGACTGAATATGGATATTCCCCTGGATAATTGGGCTGAAAACTGGCGGATGAGCGCCATCAGCGATCCGGCATTGACTTTGGAGCAGGCCCGCCGGATATTGCTGCAGCACTTTCAAACTGTATCGTTGGAGGGTTTCGGACTGAAGGATTATACCGCCGGTACCATAGCGGCGGCCGCCATTATCCAGTTTATCGATGAAACCTGCAAGACCAGCCTGAAACACCTGCATAGCCTGGGGACCTATCAGGACCGCGACTATATGGAAATCGACTACTCCAGCCGCCGTAACCTGGAATTAACCGCCAGTCTGCGGGAGGGCAAACGTGAGGGCTCCTTATTGGGAATTATTGACGGCTGCGCTACGGCCATGGGTAAGCGAACCTTGCGGCGATGGATGGAGCAGCCCTTGCTGGATATTGACAGGATAGGCCAACGCCAGGATGCTATTGCCGAATTGCTGGAGAATCTGGTGCTGCGGGGGAGTATAAAGGCCGGTTTGAGTAAGATTTATGATCTGGAGAGGATTGCCGCCCGGATCGGCAGCGATTTGGCCAGTCCCCGTGACATGTTGGCCCTGCGCAATTCCATCTCGGCAGTTAATGAACTGGCGGACACCATGACAGCTTGCCGGAGCGCTTTGCTGCAGGAAATCGCAGCATTGGACCGGCTGAGTGATATATACGATTTATTAGACCGGGCGATAATCGAAGAGGCTCCCTTGACCACCCGAGAAGGCAATATAATCAAAACCGGATACCATCCGGAAATAGACGAACTGCGCAGTCTCTCCCAGGCTGGGTCCACCTGGCTGATTGAATTTGAGAACCGGGAAAAGCAGCGCACCGGCATCAAGTATCTGAAGGTCGGCTTCAACAAGGTATATGGTTACTATATTGAGATCAGCAAATCCAATCTCTCGCAGGTACCGCCCGATTACTACCGCAAGCAGACCCTGGTTAACAATGAGCGCTTTATTTGTGAGGAACTGAAGATCTATGAAGAAAAGATCCTGGGGGCGCGTGAGAAGCTTTACGCCCTGGAATATAAGGAGTTTATCGAAATAAGGAGCTGGCTGACCGAGCATCTGGGCAGAATCCTGGATACAGCAGGTCGGATTGCCGCCCTGGATGTATTGCATAACCTGGCTGAAAAGGCCTTCCTGTATAATTATCATCGGCCGGTGCTGGATAATAGTTCCTTAATCGAGATACATAATGGCCGGCACCCGGTAGTAGAACATACTCTCCGGGAAGGGCGCTTTGTGCCCAACGATATTCAGCTCAACGGCGAGGATAATTGCTTTGCCATAATAACCGGACCCAATATGGGCGGTAAGAGTACCTTTATGCGGCAGACCGCCCTGTTGGTAATCATGGCCCAGATGGGTTCCTTTATCCCGGCTGAATCGGCCCGGATTGGCGTGGTGGAGCAGATATTTACCCGGGTAGGCGCCGCCGACGACCTGGCGGCCGGTCAGAGTACCTTTATGGTGGAGATGGTGGAGGTGGCTAACATTCTCAATAACGCCCGCCGGAACAGCCTGATTATATTGGATGAGATCGGACGGGGCACCAGTACCTATGATGGACTGAGCATCGCCCAGGCAGTGGCCGAATACATACATAAAAACATCCATGCCCGCACCCTGTTTGCCACCCATTATCACGAGATTACCGCTCTAGCCGACAAACTGACCGGCATATTCAACCTGGCGGTATCCGTACTGGAGAAAAACGATACCGTGGTCTTCCTGAAAAAGGTTCTGCCCGGGAAAGCCGACAAGAGCTACGGACTGCATGTGGCAGCCCTGGCCGGGGTTCCGGAATCCGTGGTGCAGCGAGGGCAGGAATTGCTTGAGAATCTGGAGATGAATCCGCTGCCCCGATCCAGGAAAAAAGTAATACAGCCTGATCTGTTCGGGCAGGAGGATAGCGTTCTGCAAGAGCTCAAGGCGCTCAAGCCCGACAGCTTGACCCCGCGGGAGGCGCTTAATCTGATATATCGCTGGAAAGAACAACAGGAGTAGTCAAAGGACTGAAGAGTGGAGGTGGTCCGGTTTGCTGATAGGAATTGATGTCGGTGGTACCTATACCGATGGTGTTATCTTTGAGCAGGGCGATATTAAGGCTAGCACCAAGGCGCCCACGGACAGTGGGGATATTCGGGGCAGCGTATTGCAGGTCCTCGATGATTTATTGGGCTCAAGGAAGCCGGAAACCATCCAGCGGATAGTACTTAGCACTACCCTGGTTACCAATACTCTGGCTACCGGCCGGGGGGAGCCGACTGCCCTTATTCTGCTGCCCGGTTACGGCTTGCCCCATGATGCCTATAAGATCTCGGAACACACCTGGTATCTCAAGGGAGCGGTCGATTTCCGCGGACGTCAGATTGACCCGCTGGATAAGAGTGAATTGGCCGCAGCGGTTGTGGCCATAGCTGGACTGGGTGTTAAAAGGATCGCGGTAGCCGCCAAATTCGCCAATCGCAACAACAGCCTGGAGCTGCAGATAAGAGACTATATTAACGAGCGCTGCCCGGAGATAAAGGTTTCGATAAGTTCCGAGGTTTCCGGAAAATTGAATTTCCCCCGCCGTGCGGTTACCGCCTATTTTACCGCCATGACACTGACGGAATGGAACCATTTTGCCGATGAGATCGAGGCGGCGCTGAGGCAAAGAGGCATCGTCTGCCCGGTAGATATTCTGAAGGCGGACGGCGGCACGCTTTCCCTGGAGTCGTCACGTACCATGCCCTGTGAAACGGTTTTTTCCGGGCCGGCGGCCAGCACCATGGGTGCCCTGGCTTTAAACGACGAAAAGATTAATTCGGTGGTAATCGATGTAGGTGGGACCACCTCGGATATTTCTTTGATAATAGACGGCCATCCACTGTATGCCGCCAAAGGCGCCAGGATAGAAGATCATTTTACCCATGTCAATGCCTTCGCGGTTCGTTCCCTGGCCCTGGGCGGCGACAGCCCTCTCTTGATTGCGGAGGGCGGGATTGATGTGGGTCGGACCCGGCAGGGTCCGGCGGCCTGTTTTGGTGGGGAAGCTCCTACCGTAACCGATGTATTCAATGTTTACTATAAACTAAATATAGCTGACGCCGGGCGTTCACAGGCCCAGTTGGCCAAGTTAGCGAAGGAAAACCGCCTCGGCCTGAGTGAAATGTGTCAAACCATAGTAGAAATGGTTACCGAGCGGCTGATGACAGCGATCCGGGAGATGTTTGCTCAGTGGGAAACCGAGCCGGCTTATAAGGTATGGGAGGTAATTCACCGGCGCAGATTCGAACTGCACCGCATCATGGGGATCGGCGCCGCCGCCGAGGCTATATTGCCGCCGTTGGCACAAAGGATGGCGGTGCCGTTATTTTCACACCAATATTCCGCAGTAGCCAATGCGCTGGGCGCCAGTGTGGTAAGACCCACCCTCAGCGTACAGGTGCATGTCGATACCGCCGCCGATATTTGCACGGTCGATCCGGGCGGCATCCGGGCCGGTATGATGCCGGGCGGAAAAGTCCAGTTGGAAGACGTAAAGGCCCTGGCCTGCAAATATCTGGTGATGATCGGCGGTGAACGCGGGATGGGAGAGTACACCAGTGAATACCAGTTCTTTATGGAAGAACAATTCAACACCATTCGGGGATACAGCGGCTCCGGTAAGCTATTCGATGTCGGAGTCCAGGTTTTGCCCGGATTTATTCATGAATTCAAGGGGGTGAGATAATGAAGCCGACTGGAATATTGTTTTTCCCTGCCTTTGACTGGGCCATCAGCCCTAGCCACCCGGAGCGAGAAGAACGGTTGCTGTATACCCGGGACCAGATATTCGAGGAGGGCATTATGGATCTCCCGCAGATACGTGAGTATGAACCGGGCATTGCCAGCCACACCGATATTGCCCGGCTGCACTTCTGCATTCCCGATGTCGACTCGCAGATAACCGAGGCGCATTTGATCTCCGCCGGTTCCGCCCTGCGGATAGCCGATGCGGTTATGATGGGGGAGGTGCGCAACGGCTTTGCTATCGTCAGGCCGCCCGGCCATCATTCCATGACGGTAAGTCATGGTAACCGGGGGTTTTGCAATATCAACAATGAAGCCATCATGGTGGAGTACTTGCGTCACAAGTATAATATCAAGCGGATCGCCATTGTTGATACTGATGTCCACCATGGCGACGGCAGCCAGGAGATCTTCTGGGATGACCCGGATGTGCTTTTTATATCCTTCCACCAGGATGGCCGCACCCTGTATCCGGGCAGCGGTTTCCTGGACGAACTGGGCGGGCCTTTAGCTTACGGAACCACCATCAACCTGCCCTTGCGGCCGCGTACCACCGATACCGGCATACTCTGGGCCCTGGATGAATTGATAATGCCCCTCTTGGCGGAGTTTAAACCGGAAATAGTTATAAACTCGGCCGGGCAGGACAATCACTATACCGATCCCCTGGCAGACATGGCCTTTACCGCTCAGGGTTATGCCCAGCTTAATTCCCGCCTGGCTCCGGACATCGCGGTTTTAGAGGGCGGGTATTCGGTGGAGACGGCCTTGCCTTATATCAACATGGGTTTGATCATGGCTATGGCCGGTATGGATTACAGCGCCCTGCGCGAACCGGATTTCGATCCGGCCCGCTTCAAAGAATCATCTGCCAATCTGGATTATATCAAGCAGATGGTGGAACGCCAGCTAACAGTTTTCCGCAACCGTGAGGAAATAATTGCGGCCAATCGGAAAAAAGGCGGCGAGTTCTTCAGCACGCAGCGCAGCATCTTCTATGATACCGAATACATCTCGGAGGATCAGCGTACTAAGTTGAGGAATTGTCCTCACTGCGGCGGCTACCGGATAATCGACTCCAGTGCCCAGCACCATGATGGCAAGTATTACACCGCCTACTGCATTTCCCTACCGTCCTGGGCCTGTACAGACTGTCAAAACGAGGCCCGGGCCTTATATAAGGATATCCTGCCCAAGACGCCTAACCTGCAGGTATTCCTGCAGGATCGTCCGGCCAACATCTTCCGCTGTTATGATGTAAAGTCGGAAAGGGAAACGGTATTGTAATGCCTATCAGATTGCTGGATGATAAGTTGATCAACAAGATAGCGGCCGGTGAGGTGATCGAGAAACCGGCCTCAGTGGTCAAAGAACTGGTGGAGAATTCACTGGACGCCGGCGCTACTGCCGTTAAAGTCACTATTGCCGGCGGCGGTCTGCAGATGATCGATATTGAAGATGACGGCTGCGGGCTGAGCCTGGAGGATATCTCTCTGGCCTTCTTGCGCCATGCCACCAGCAAGCTGGCCACGGAAGCTGATCTATTCAATATTAATACCATGGGCTTCCGGGGCGAGGCTCTGCCCAGCATTGCTTCAGTGGCCCGCCTCGAGGTATTCAGCAAGGCGGAAGCCAGTGACGGGGTATATGCCCGGCTGGAAGCGGGAGTGCTGGAAGAGATCAAAAACTATCCCTGTCCGGAAGGCACTCGCCTGCTGGTCAAAGATCTCTTTTTCAATACCCCGGCCCGTAAGAAATTCATGAAGACCCCGGTAAGCGAAGGCAATGCCGTATATGATGTAATAGTAAAATACGCCCTGGCCCGTCCTGAGGTTTGTTTCACCTTCAGCAACGATAAGAAAACCTTTTTTAAAACCCCGGGCAATGGGCGTCTGCGCGACGCGGTGGTGGCCATTTTCGGAGCCGATTACGCTTCACATATGCTGGAGATTAGTCACCGCTATGAGAATACCACCTTGCATGGTCTGATTGGTGGCCCCGAATTGACCCGAGCCAATCGCAAGCAGGAATTCTTTTGTGTAAACCAGCGCCCGGTACGCAGTCCCATGGTTTATCGCGCCCTGGATACCGCCTACGGCGGCTTCCTATTGTCCCGGGAATACCCGGTGGTCATTCTAAACTTAAGCTTGCCTCCCGACACCATAGATGTCAATGTTCACCCGCAGAAGAATGAGATACGCTTTCAGGATGAGAAACCGGTTTTTGATTATCTGCACGGGGTGATACGGGATCGGCTCAAGGGAGCCGACTTCAGCCCGCGTCAATCCGGCCCCGCCGCAATCGGAGGTCAGAACGGTCACCCAAATGGTTTTTCTTTTGCTGCCAGCCCGATGGTAGCGGAAGGAACCCTGCCGCTGGCTAAATCTGATGTGGCTGATTTCCGTTTTCAGCCGACCGGGGCTAAGCCAATGTTTAGCGCGAACCCGTTTAGCTATCAGCAGCAGTTGGGGCAAAATGCTTATGTGTCTTCCGCCAACTATGACCATGATGTACTCAGTATCGAGCCCGGGCAGGAGCTTAATATCATTGGGCAAACCCTCAATTCTTACATATTGGTGGAGGCGGGGAACAACCTGTGGCTGATCGATCAGCACGCCGCCCATGAGAGGATTATCTACTCGGGTTTGTTGGAGAGTGCGGCTGCCCAAACCGGGCCGGCGCAGATACTGGCTTTGCCGCTGACCTTGGAATTATCCGTCCGCGATATGGATTTAATTGAAAACAACCCGGACATGTTCGCCGATTTAGGCTTTCAATTGGAACCGTTGGGTCCGACTACCCTGGCTATCCGCTCCGCTCCATCCCTTATATCCGGCAGTGAGGATGAGGTGATTGCGGAGATTTTGGAGGTAATGCAGGAAAACGGACCGGTCAACCTTAAAGAAAAGGCGCTGGCCCTGATGGCCTGCAAGAAGGCGATCAAGGCGGGAGAGCGATTAACCTTTAACGAAATGGAGAGAATTATCATAGATCTGCTGGGCAGCAGAGATTACAAGAACTGTCCGCATGGCCGGCCCACCATGATCAGGCTGAGCCGCCGGGATCTTGATCGCATGTTCAAGAGGTAATCATGAAGATAATCGTTACCAGCACCCAAGCCGGCCGCGAGCCCGATGACATTTTGCATGCATTTTTAAATGAATCAGGCCTGGCTTTTGTACCCCGCAACCGCAAGGCCCTGCCGTTGCTTTGCCACGAAAACGTGGCGGATGCAGTTATTGTCTGGAAAACCGAGGGACCGGTACTATACAGCGGCGAGGCTATGGAGGAATTCTTTTTTCATCCCAGCATGGCCAAGAATCGTTTATCCGCCCTACGAAAACGGGGATTGCCCGATCCCTTTATCGACGCCTGCGCTTTGAGCAGTGGTCAATCCTTTTTAGATTGCACCATGGGGCGGGGAGCCGATTCCGTAGTAGCCGGCTATATCTGTGGCCCGGGCTGCGTATTGGGGATCGAATCGGTTTTTCCGGTGGCCCTGATGATGAAGTGGGGTATGCGACTTTACCAATCGCAGATGCCCTGGTTGAATGACGCGGTTCACAGCATCAGGGTGGAATATGCCGACCACCGTGATTTTCTTGCAGGGGCCGGGGACGGCTCCTATGACGTAGTGTATTTTGATCCGATGTTTCGCCATCCCCGCCATAAGAGTCAGGCCCTGTCGCCGCTCCGCCAACTGGCTGATCATCGCCCGCTGGAGGCCGCCGTAATAGAAGAGGCCTGCCGGGTTGCCCGCCGCCGGGTGGTGATGAAGGAGACCTTTTCCAGCGGGGAGTTCGAGAGATTAGGATTCCATAAGGTGCTGGGCAGCCGGCATAATCCTATAAACTATGGTGTTATCGAAATATAGATGATACACGAGGTGAGACGCTTTGGAAAAGCTGGCCGCGATTGTTGGACCGACCGCTTCCGGTAAAAGTGCCGTAGCTATTGAAGTAGCCCGAATACTGAATGCGGAGATTATCTCCTGTGATTCCATGCAGGTGTACCGGGGAATGGATATAGGGACCGCCAAGGCCAGTCGGTCCGATCAAAACGGGGTAGCTCATCACCTGCTCGATATTGCCGAGCCGGATGAAGAATATAACGTAGCCCGCTATCAAGCGGCCTGCCAGGCCGTTATCAGCGAGATCAACCAGCGCGAAAAACTACCCCTGCTGGTTGGGGGAACCGGCCTGTATTATCAGGCGGTGGTGGACAACTATTGCTTCACTCCCATGGAATCCCGGATGGTTGTTCGCCAAAAGTGGAATGATCTGATTGAGGAAAATGGGCTGGCCTATGCTTATGCCAGACTTGTCGAGATCGACCAGTCTTATGCCGAAAGAATCAAGCCCCAGGATCAGAAACGGATAGTGCGTGCCCTGGAGGTATATGAACTGAGCGGGGAAACCTTTTCATCCACTCAGACCAGGAATAAGGATTATTATGAACTGTCCGCGGTGGGGCTCTATCTGCCGCGTCTGCAGCTATACGCCGGAATCGAAGCCCGGGTGGATCAGATGCTGGAAGAGGGTTTGGTAGAGGAAGTAGCCGCACTTAGGCAGAAGGGGTGCAGCTTGGCCAACAACTCTATGCAGGCCCTGGGGTACAAGCAGGTAATCTATTATCTGGACGGATTAATAAGCAGGGAACAAATGGTTAATGATATAAAGAAAGAGACCCGCCGCTATGCCAAGCGGCAACTGACCTGGTTCAAAAAGGATGAACGGATTGTCTGGATAAATCGGGCTGAATACCCGGAAAGGGAAATACTCGCGCAAAATATTTGTAAGTTGATTGAAGGACAATTAACGATGGTGTAGAATCAAATAGATGTTTGATTCTAATCCGGTTTGCCCACCCCCGGTTTATATAAACTGGCGCAAGCATCCGGGGTCAAGAATATATATTATCAGGGTCATATTTATTGAAATGGGGGACAATTATGATGGGTAAAAGTCAAATAAATCTGCAGGACGCCTTCTTAAACCAATGTAGAAAGGAAAAAGCACCGGTAACCATTTTTCTGGTTAATGGTTTTCAGATAAAGGGTGTCGTAAAAGGCTTCGATAACTTTACGGTAATCGTAGAACTCGATGGCAAGCAGCAACTGGTGTATAAACACGCGATTTCTACCGTGGCCCCGATGAAGAATATCGGTATGCTGGTTCTGGAACCCAGGAACGAAGAAGACGAATAGACATTTTAGGCATTGATACATTAGGGAAGCAAGGGGGCATTCTTTTTGCTTTCCTTTTTTATTGTATGTTAGAATGGAAATATATAATATTATGATAAATATTTGGGTAATAATCTCGTGAGTGTTCTAAGAGTGGAAGCTGCATTTTGGGCAAGAGTAACGGGGCCTAGTTCGAAATTTTATGGATTAGCCGAATTTAAAGGAAGCAACAGAGATTCCCTGCTACATTATATTTGATGGTGAGGGAGAGTTATGGAAAATGGCAGAGGCAGCGGCACTGCCTTAATGACTGCATATATCCGAGGTTATCATGCTCTATATGATGATGCAAGGATATTTGATGACTCTGTTGGATATCGCCTGATTCCGGAAGAAATCAGGATGGCACTGGAAGGACACCTGAAAAAGACGGCTGCGGTGATGGCTAACCAGCCAGCTGGCGATTTGGATGAAGCCGCGGCACTTCGTTTAGCTGTCAGGGTTATGGCAGGGTCGATAGTGAGCAGGGCACGTTATATCGAAGATAGACTGTTTGAAGCCATGGAACATAATGATGTACGGCAATATGTTATTCTGGGCGCAGGATTGGATAGCTTTGCTTTTCGCCGGCCAGATTTGCAGAACGCTCTGCAAATCTTTGAGGTTGATCACCAGGATACCCAAAAAACCAAGCGTTTGGCCTTGCAAGCCTCTAATCTTATTGAACCAGCCAATCTTCATTATATTCCTGTCGATTTTACCTCGGAGAGTTTAAGCGTAGCCCTAAAGAGATCATCTTTTGATCCCCGGCTTCCCAGCTTTTTCTCCTGGGCGGGGGTTACCCATTACCTGCCGATTGATGTTATCAATGATACTCTCAGCGATATTGTCAGTTTTACTGCAGCATCCAGTGAGATAACATTTGATTACTGGGACAGTGACGCCTTCGATCCTGTTAAAGCCTCGAGCCGGGTGAGATCTTTGATAGAGACTTCAAAATCCTTAAATGAACCGATTATTACCGGATTCGATCCGGATCAATTGGGTGTACAATTAAATGATCTAGGGCTCAGGTTATTGGAAAATCTGGGGCCTGAAGAAATCAGAAAGAGGTACGATTTAGATAGTCTCGGTTATTTCACCAGCATGCACGTGCATTTTGCCTGTGCCGAGGTAATATAGCTTATATAAACATGACTCAGTTATTATAATCTGACCTAGAAAAGCAATTGATGTTTTTTGCTATTATTTGCCCGGCCTGGCCGGTAGCCGTGCTCATGAATTAAAATGATTCACCAACTAGGATGCCACCTGAAAAGGTGGCTCAGACTGTCAAAAAACCCCCGATATTTCGAAGGAATAGCGGGGGTTTTGTCATGGTTATGGTAAAATTAAATGGGTGATGAATATGCTGGAACGGGCAAT